>Ga0307988_1000403_pt1 | contig 30516 bp, 32 predicted proteins | sample EllFjometagen183_FD_203166 | JGI IMG/M metagenome (GOLD analysis project Ga0307988, IMG submission 203166) | Marine microbial communities from Ellis Fjord, Antarctic Ocean - #183 | ecosystem: Environmental > Aquatic > Marine > Unclassified | place: Southern Ocean | collected 2014-10-08 | reverse complement strand
CAGCACGTCTGTTCTCTAAGCCCTTGAGGACCCGTCCACCAGCCTTGTTGAACCAAAGGAGAGCTGTGGCACTACCTTCAATGTCTCCCTTATTGAACCGCCTAAGACATGTACTCTTACGGAAGCTACCTAGGCCAATGTTATAGGCAAGAGAGACCATAGCCCCCCTCTGATTAGCAGTAGGAGTACGAGTAAGTAGGTTGTCTACTTCTTTAGTGAATATCTTGAGGCCACGTACTAAGAGGTCCTCTGCTTCTTGCTTTGTTATCTTCAACCCAGCGCGAGGCTTAGGTAACATACCATTAGTCTCAGCCCAACCGTAGCCAATGGTCCAGTAGCCCGCTGAATCCCTGTAAGCCTCCAATCGTAAGCCTTCCCACCGTTTAATCAGGTCAATAGAGGCTCTATTTAGTCCACCAGTGCCCCCTGAAGGGGTGCCTGAGAGCCTTGAGGTCTTAAAGGTAGGCGAGGGTACCTTAGCGCTCCTCAGCAGGCTTATAAGAGCTTCTAGTAATTGTTTAAGCATGTCAAGTTCTTTCTATTAAAGACTAAGGGGCAACAGGTGGGCCTTCTTTCTTATCTGGCCTAGGTTTAGGGCGGGGAGACTTAGCTACCGCTGTTACAGGCACCCAAGGACCTAGGTCATACTCAATAGGAGTACCTGTATCCCCACGAGAGCCTAAGAGGAAACCTATATTACGCACATCTTGGTAAGAAAGGCCATTAGTAGGTTGCCTAAGTAGTTCAAAGAACACGTTGTAATTCTTATCAAACTCCTCTGGGGACACTAACTTACCGTCTTTATCCTCATACGTATTATAGTCATGAGTGTCTGTATACATGAGGTGTCCTCTCCCGTCCACAGTATACGTTCCACTACCAGAAGAGAACTTAGTGAGGGTGGCTGGGTCATTAGAGGATACTCCGTCAAAGGCCTCCTTCAAGCTTATCCCTCGACCTCGCCTAGCGGAAGGGGTGCCTTTGTAGGCTCCATCGTAACTAGTTCTTCCGGTGTCTCCTACCTTCTTCAAGCCGAGTCCTTTAGCCCTCTCTCTTATCCAGTCTATCTCTCCTTTGCTAACGTCCTTGTTTGTCCAAGGTGCCACTCTCATAGAGACTTTACCCGTCTTCTCGTTGATGCTCCCTTGGTACTGGTCTGCCCCAAAGATGTCGTGAAGAAACATCCGAGCTGGTGTTGAAGTAAGGGCTTTAGGTAACTTAGCCGCAGTCTCATCTAATTTAGCCCCAAACTTCTGTATCTTCTTATTAGTAGGCGAGTCAGGGATAGACATAATAGCCTCAGCCCCTTCCTTGAAGGCGGGAGTTGCAATATCGACTAACCCCTTTACCCCTTCAATAGTTTCAGACGCCTCTCCTGTTAACCACTTGACGCCCTTAGCTAGGATACCCTCCCCACCAGTAGACGAACTTGTTGGCGCCTGTTGGGGCGCATCGCCTAAGTTCTTGAAGCCCATTACTCAGCCTCCCCTACTTGGTCGCCCACCATTACCTTATCTCCTGCCTGTACTAGGCCTGAGTCAATAGCAGCTTGTAGTTCAGCCTCACTATTGAACTGGAAGACTTCATTAGGGTCCAAGCCGAACCTTTGGAGTAGCCTCATCATGTCCTTATCAAAGATAGTGGCGTTAGAGGCCCTAATGAGACCTCTGTCACCGGGGAGAGACTCTTCCTTACGTCCCATCCCTGCTTCCTCTAGTATCTCCTTGTACGTCCGCACCTTAGAGCTATCTAGTGAAGGAGAAGGAGTAATAGGAGCACCACCAGAGGGTGCTGGAGGTCCCTCGAACCCACTGATACCACGTCCTTGTAGTTCAGCCGTCTTTGAAGGTACTGTAGCCTCCTCTGTAGTGAGACGAGGACCGGCAGTAGTCGCCTTACCTGTTCCACTGCGACGTAGGACATCAGCTATTGTTTCCCCCCTTGTCACTGTGCCGTCACCATTAGTATCAAATTCTCTATTAGCGACGTAGGCATCCTTGTTGAAGGTAGTCGAGTACATGACGAAGGAGTCATCCCTGCCTATAGCTAGAGGCCAGTGAATAGCGAAGTAGACATCGGCAAAGTTCTTCATACGTCCTTTGAAAGGAGATAAGTACTTCTCTACCCATTGCATCTGCTGTGCTCTAGTCATCTTAGACAGGGCATCAGTAGTAGTGCCTAAATTTTTAGCCGTATCTCCCATAAACTGAATGAGACCAGTGGCTGAGGACCTAGGGTTCTTAATACTAGTACTCCAAGAGCCAGCAGTTTCAAAGTCAATAGCTCGGTATAACCACTCCTCCCTGATGTCTACGTTATTAGAGACAGCGGTGACGGCATCAGTAAAGTCTGTATCTGCGGCCACCTCTTCTGGAAGGGTAAAGGAAACATCTGTCACCCTAGCTTGCGTGATACTGGAATCAAAGTCTAAGATTTCCTTACCAAACTTATCGTTGGAGTAGACATCAATCTTCCGGTTATAGAGCTTCATCTGATGATTATTCATCAGGTCCCCTAGGACCTTGGAGGTCTTCTGTCCTCCGATAGTGCCCGGAATACCACTCTGGTCAATCACGGTAAAGTCTACTGAACCATCATCACTAAATGTAGTGTTGAATCCGCTACGAAAGGCTTTACGTTCAATAGCAGTACGAGTACGCTTTAGGTCCTCCTGTAGGTTGACTATGGTGTCAGACCTAGCGGAGTCGCTCATCTTAGAGAAGAGAGAAAGCTGCTTCTGGATAGACTTCTCGAATGTCTCCAGTTGGATAGGACCTGAAGTCGCCTTAAGGTGCAGCCTGATACCCTCTGCTGTAGTCTTCTCCACTTGCTCCCCTGTAGTTGACTTAGTACCAGTCTGGAGGAGCACAGTTGCGGCGTTCTTAATGTCCTCAGAGGAAGCGTCCTCACCTACGGACTCAGCCTTGAGAACTTTACCCAAAGAGGCCACTGCTTCTTTGATTCCCGACTGAGACAAGAGGTCCCTAGCTATTTCCTCAGGGAAAAGACGGTTAACCTCTAAGGTCCACCCTAAACCCTGTTCGTTCACAGCCCTGATTAAGTCAACAGAGTTCTCTCCCCTTAAGAAGGATTCAATCTTCTTAGGAGTACCGAAGTTTTCCTCAGCGATCTGTGTTATGCTGTCGTATAGCTTGAATACGTCAACTTCCCAGTCATCACTAGGCTCTCTTAGGTTACCATACCCAAGGCTATTGTTTATCTGGTTCTGCCCACTAGTGACTACTTCTCCTTTAAGCCTAGCCCTCTCGGACTTCAGGTATCCAACAACATCTTGGAGTTTAACCTCTACTCCAGCAATTGTAGCTGTACCCGTAGGTGAACCAGCAGCTTGGATGAGAGCAGTACGGGCTAGTTCAGCAATATCATCCACTTTGCGTGTAGAAGCAGTCTTAGCGTTCTCCCAGTACCCTTTGGATACCTCAGCAGCGGTACTATTAGCTTTAATAGCAGTATCAGCAGCGCGGGTGGCAGCTTGAAGATCAGCAACCTCGCCTACGTGAGCTGCATAACGCCTACTCTGCTCCTCGACTACTCTGCCGGGGTCGTCCCCAACAGTATTCTGAATCATCTTCAGTTGGCGTTGACCTTCGGGGTCAGTGGCGTACCAAGTATCTTGTTCACTCAGAAGCCTTTGCTCAGGGGTGTTAACTTCTCGACCAGTGATAGTAGTGAAAAACTTACCTGCTCGCTCAGCATCCTGTGGATTCTTAGCTATGTACGCGGTAATGTTCTTACTCCACATGTCTTCGTAGTTAGAAGCAGTGGGGCTTATTCCCCTATCTCCTTCAAACTTCTTGACACGAGCTTGGAACTTATCGCCTTCACTAGGCTTAGCTGTTGTCCTACCTGAGGTATCAAACAACCCATTCCTTCCGAAGAGGGATTGAGTAATACTATCACTACTCACTGGACTCTGGACAGGTTCAACCGCTGTCCCTGAGTCGCCTATATCAATCTGTGCCATTAGTTATTCCCCTTCATTCTTTCAGCCAAACCACTTCCGCTAATCTTCAAAGCTTCTTGTGCAATAATAGTATCTTGTTGGCTGTACAATCCATTCTTCCTGTAGTATCTCTTAAGTATCTTCTGTTGACTAGGTGTCTTAGAGAGAAACTCTAGGGTAATGATACGATTTATCTCATCCGCCCTATCATACTCCCCATCTCTGATTAAATCCTCAACGACCTTGCCTAGTTTGTTGTGTCGGTCAGCAACACCAGTAAGGTAGTCCTTAGTTAAACGGTCATTGAAGCCCTTTGCCCATACCGCTTCTAGTTCTTTGATAGGGATGCCGAAAGCTCTGGCCACAGCGTCACCTTTAGTCAAGCTATCCGAGACTACAGACCCCTTACGGCTAACATACTCCCCTACGGTCCAAGCAGTATAAGCATCAAAGACCCTGTTGCCTGTAGTGGTCATACGAGCCATATCCTTGAAGGATACTTTAGCTAGGTCTACGTTACCTGAGGTTAAGCCTCTAGCTAGGCCAGCGACCACAGTTAAGCCATCCTTAACTAGATCATAGCTAGGACCACCAGCGACTTCAGCGAAGTTGCCTGAGCTTAGGTTCATAAAGACATCAAAGAGTCCCTCGCCCCAAGCAACTCTTGAGGAGAAGGCAGTATCAGACTGAATAAGAGAACTAATAGCCACATCTAAGAGGCCGTATCGTACAGCAGTGTGTAAGGAGTCAGGAACTACAGTACCGTAGTTATCCTCTATCACATCGAAGCCTACACCACCAATAGGTAGACCAGCTAGGCCAAAAGTAGCCAGCAAGGTGGAGGTAAGCTTAAGTTTCTCCTTGCCCGTAAGTACAGACTTAGCCCCTTTGGCTACTTTGCCTCCAGTAGCTTGCTTTATGGTACCCGCGAAGAGAGCTTCACTCATACGCCACGAGAAGGTAAGGAACTGGAGGCCGGGAAGGTCTTGTCCTACACCACGAGAGGCGTGAGTCATAGCTTGAGTTAATACATCCTGTCTATGGGCAATCCACCTACGTCCTTCTTGAGACAAAGCTGGTTTACCGGGGAACTTCTTAGTGAACTCTAAGTAAGCAGTGTTATGCGCTGAGATACGAGCTACAAGCTCCCCTTCGTTGAAGAAGAAGCGTCCCTTCTCTCTTAAACCCCTTAGAGCAGGAGAAGCACCAGCAGCAGCGTCACCTAATTCAGCTACGGAGATGCCAACGATGTCTCTGCCAGAAGACTTGAGTAATCCTACCATCTCAACGTACTGATCTGGGGTTAAGCCCATGATAGGAGCAATTCTCTCTGCTATCTCCCGTATAACCGTAGGATTACCATTAAGGAGAGCGAACCGAGTAGGCGCGTAAGCAGCAGTACCGATGAATCCAGAGATACCGTCACCTAAGCCAGCAATATTGACCACTTGGCTAGCCTGAACGAAGTACTGTCCGGGTGCGAAGAGGCCTAACTTACTGTCAAAGACATAGCCACGCAGTGCAGAGATAGGATCAGCAGACATCTTGTCCACTTGCTTAGCTGTCCACTTGAAGTCCTTGCCGTAGAAGAAATCTCCTAGCTCAGCAACCTTTTGGTCCCAAGCCTTAGCGAAGGCACTCTTCTTGCGCAGCCTGAACTCTACTCTCTTCTGCTCTAGGGCTAGTTTCTTCCCTACTTCAGTCGAGTCATCAATCTTCATCCCCTTCAGCTTAGCTGTAATAGGGAGACCTTTGATCTCAGAGGGGTTGAGGAGGACCTTCTTCTCCATAGCCTGCTTGATTAGGCCATTGATAGCAGCAAGGGAGTATTCCATCTCAGACCTGATGGCGACAGAGGAGGAGAACCCTCGCTCAAGGGAGTCCAAGGGGTCTAAGGTAGGATTAACGTCACCACCGTAGCCTAGGAGAGCTGAGTCCTGCCTCTTGCCGTTACGAGAGTTCCTGAAGGAGATGGCTACGTCCTCATCTGGGTTAATACCTGACAAGAACCCTTTAGGGTCCTGAGACAAGGGCTTACCATCAGCAGCGAAGTCAACCTTCCTATTCAGCTTCATCCCCGCGTCCTTAGAGAAGTCCAAGAGGTCAGAGAATGACTGGATATTCCTATTCCAAGCGTTATTAGACAGAACTAGGGCGTCTAGGGCGCTGTCCCCTTTGAGTGCGGTAGCTCCTCGGAGGAATGCTTCATCAGTAGAAGTCTCTCCCACCCTAACTGCTAGGGCATCAACGATATTGTCCCATTGACGTACTACTTCCTTAGCTTCCTGCTCAGTTCTTACCCCCATGAAGGTACGTGGCTTAGTCTTAACGGTGCCTGTACCAGATAAGGCGGTTTCCACTGTCTGTTTGAGGTAGAACTTAATACTATTCTTCAAGTACTCTCGGTGACCACCGGGATTGTAATTAAGTACGTCAGTATGGTACACCCTACGAGTAGTGGGCGTTCTAGCGAAGGCGTACTCAACGGACTCTCCGCCGAGACCCCTGAACACTTCTGTTCTAGCCTGATAAATAGGGGCACCATCTGGTACCTCACTGGGCTGCACTAGTTTCTTCTTGTCTATGTCGTAAACCAAGCGGTCAGCAGGTATGGTTTCAGTCTTGACAGCCCTGAAGGCGTCATCTCCTATGTACAGCATGGTCTCTTTGGCGTCAGTAGCCTGCTTAAACAGAGGGTCAGCCCTTAGGAAGTAGTCAAGTTTGTTCAACTCTTGGGTTTGGACGAAGAAAGCCTGTTGGCTAGTATTAGGGTTCTTCCTGTGGAGCCTAAAGAACTCGGTGTTAAACTGCTCCACTGTCATGTCTGTCTTATCAGTAACCTTAGCGAGCCTACCATTGAGCATACTATCAAAGATGGCTCCTACTTCCCGTACCTCCACCTTCTTCAGGCTTTTGAGGAGCTTGTTGTGGTTCCTTAGGACTGTAGTCTTGACAGTAGACCTAGCTGCTTCTCCTTGCTTGAGGATAGCATTAAGCCTATCAGTTGTCTGCACCAAAGGGGACCCGAATTTAGCCCAGAAACCTAAGCCTAGCTCTTGGTCGTCAGTGGCCTTAAAGAAGAACAAGTCTTCTAGGTCCCCAACATCTTCAATCTTAGTGTTCAAAGGAGCGGCCTTTGACCTGAGGACAGCGAACTGACCATCAGCAACCTGACGGACTTCTCCTCCTAAGGCCTTTGCCCTTACTTTAGCTTGGGCTAGGGACTTGAAGTACTTACCTGTGCTTGTGCCTATAACCTCTTGGAAGAATACATTGCCTAGGCCATCAACACTTACGTCGAAGTCAATGAACTGGCGAGTACCACTCTCAGCGGAGGCTCGTTTACGAATATCAATGAACTGGGCACGTAGACCCTCTACTATACCCTCATCTAGGGCCTGTCCGAAGTTAATAGAGATAAGTTCATTGAAGGCTGTGTTGTTATTCTCGAAATCTCTCTTAGCCTCTTGGGCAGGAGCACTTAAGTACTCACTACGGTTGACACTAGGAACTGAGAGGGACTCTGTGTGGTCGCCAAGGGTCACAGCACTAGTCTCTGGGGTATCACTTAGACGAGCATCAGCTAGGATACTATCGACAAGCTTCTCTTGACGTTTTACCTTACCAGCTACTCGTGCTACATCGAGGGACAGGTCAGCTCCCAGTATCCACCCTGCTTTACCTATTGTCTTAACGACCTTACCTCCGCGTACTGCGAGACTAGCATCTAGAACTACGACATCAAGAAGGGCCAGAGCAAATTGACTCTGATAGGCCTCATCCCCTTCGCTAATGATTGCCACTAGGTCCTGAATGAAGAATCTATTCTCATCTGTAAGGAGACCTTGGTCAGCAGCAGTTTTCAAGGACTCAGCCACGAGCGTCCCGTACTCTTCGTTGGTGATAGCAGGGTTAGAGATGTGAGACATAATCTCTTGGGCTAACTCATTCCTCTTCTTAGCTTGGAAGGACGAGAGGAAAGGTAGCTGAGACAATACACTGTCAGTCCACGCTAAGTCAGTGGCGAAGTCTCTCTCTGAGGCTTTACTCATAGAAGACTCTATAGAATCAACAAGAATAATGGTACGCTCAATACTACGTCGAGCATACTCCTTAAGCATTACATCTCCTGAGGTCAGTAGGGTAGCAGTAAGGGAAGGGTCAGTGATCCTGTCGTATACTGGGGTCTGCGAGACATTAAGGTACATCTCAGCTAGGGTCTCATCCGTCACACGGTCGGACACAGCACCTTCCACAGCAACCCTGTTGTTCTCTGTGATTACTGTCTGAGCTTCTTCCTCTAAGCGCCACTCTGTACCAGCATTAATGATACCCCTGATCTCAGCGGGGCTGCGGGTAGAGAAAGAGGAGTACAAGTTGGCGGACCTGTCTTTTTGCTTCTCAGTACGAGAGGGGGTAACAAGGTCTCCCTCCTCAAGAAGAGGATTAAACTCTTCCTTAGGCTCTGCATTCCCGTTTACTTGCTCTTCGGATAGAGGGTTGAACCCTGTCATCTATTCATCCTCCTTCTTAGGAAATAGACTTACAACAGTATCTACCATTCCCGGTAGGCTACGTCCTAGGCCACCGTAGAGGCTAGCCATATCTTGCTTAGCTTGGGCTGAACCCATAAGGCTAGTAATCTGTGTATTGATGCCTGAGAGTTGCTGCCCGAAGCCTACGTTAGAGCCAGTCTGTGAAGCCAAGGAGCCAGCAGAGCCGAAGAATCCTGAGCTACCAGCACCTCCCTGCCCTTGAGCGTTAGCCCTAGCCTCAGCCTTCAGGGCAATGCTCCTGCGGATAGCTTGCTTACGCTCCCTAGCCACCTGTAGGCTATTGCGCCGGGCCGTAAGAGCATTAGCCTTCCTCTGGTCAGCCACCCCTTCCCTTGCTGACACTACACCAGCTATCTGAAGGCCGACACTAGCTATGGCGACGAATGCTTGAATGCCCATGTTACTCTCCTAAGTACTTTGAGTAAGTTCGTTCTATTAAAGAGAAACCTAATCGCTTCATTAGTACATCAAATGGTTGGTGTACTTTAGTGTTAACGATAAAGACTGATATGCCCTTACCCTTTAGGTCCTTCTCCACAAACTTGATTAGCTTGTACCCAGTAAACCCTTTACGGTGACTGGGGGTAAGGAATAAGATGTCGTTGGAAGCAAAGACATGATCCTTGTAGTGAGGGTTACGTGCTGCGGTCACGACTAGGTACCCAACTAGAGCACCGTCTTCCCGTGCTGTGTAGACGCCCAAGGACCCTGATTGGTACAGGGCTTCGTAAGCTTCCCAGTCTGGGTTAAGTTTAATCTTGTCCTTGTTGACTGCAATCTCTTCCCAGTGGTCTTCTATGAGGGGGAGAATATCATCTTTGACTGTATAGAAGTTCTCTTCTGCAAATACAACTGTCATTAGAACTTGTTGCTCCTGTCCCCTAGTACCTCATAGCCTAGTAGGTTAAAGTCTTTACCTTGTTCACTCTCGAACCTGAGACGTACACTCCTGCCTGATCCTCTTAACTTACTCTTAGTGGAGATAACAGTATGAGGGTAGTTAAAGGCAGTTAGGTTACTGGTGTCCACGACAGGGGGGTACTTGAGTCGGTATACTTGTTGAGCCACAGAGGATGTAGTAGTCTTGAAGTCCCAGTAGGCAGACATCTTAAGACTACCTTCTCGTGTGGGCACATACCCATCTACTTCGTTACCAGCCCACCCAGATTCAGTGACCTTCATGTAGACATTGATGTAAGGAATAGTCTTACGTACAGACATATCACCTAGGAAGTCGTAACCTGACTCAGCGAAGGAGGTGTAGTTAGTAGTATTCCAGTCTAAGAAGGCAGTGCCTGAGAAGGTGGCGAAGGTAACCTTACCTGTGGCCCCATCCCTGACTAGGAACTTAATCTCTGAGTCACCTGAGGAGCTAGTATCAGCGAAGGTAGCTACCACCTCATTACCTAAGGAGTCAACTACCTGCCGACCGTCTGAGTCTACCACCTTGTGCTCTACTTGACCATGGCCGACACCACTGAAGAATGCAGTACCAACAATATAAGACGTACCAGCGGTGGCATCAGAGATGGACCAAGGGACAAAAGCCTGTAGGACAATATCTAGGATCAGTATCTCATTGTACTTGTAGTCCAAAGGCTCATCTGCCGAAGCGTATAGCCAGAAGACTTGCTTATTAATTGAGTCATAGGCAGAGATAACATTAAGCTTAGCTCCAGCCTCAATAGCGTTGTAGAAAGTCTGTACAGTACTAAGTGATATATTCTGCCCTGAGTACTGCTGTGCTTCTGGTGCGAAGGATAAGACGTGGATACCAGAAGGAGACCACCAGAAGATAGCGTCCTCAGTCTTAACGTATGAGCCTACAGCAATGAGACCAGTATCAGTAACCTTACGGACTGAGTACCCTGTGGCCTTGAAGACATCATCTATGCCTGTGATCTGCCACACACCATTCTCAGCAAAGACAAAGATAGAGGCTCCTAGGACAGTGAGCTTATTAATAGAGTGAGCATCAGGTATCTGGATATACCCACCATCAGTAGCTAAGAGGTCGCTGATCTCCTCCGACGTAGGGTCATTAACTTGGAAGCAATCCCCTAGTTCACTTAGGTCGTCAAGGAGGTGGGAAAAATGTATCTTAGTGGAGTTCTTCTGTGAGTCTAGGCCAGCATAGAATATTCTACCTGAGAAGGCAGCTACAGTCTTGAACCTAGAGGTCTCAGTCTCAGTAGCGTAGGTAAGAGCAGCGGAGTTCTCAGCATCGAAGCCAGTCTTACGGTCCTTACTGAAGAGGTCTAAGATGAAGTGGCCATTAGCAATGAGACTAGAGCCGCCGTATACCTTCTGCCACTCAGCCTCATCAAAGTCCCCGGTGGCATCCTTGCCTGAGTACCAAGGGTGAGTGAGGGGAGGGTAGCTAGCACCGTTAGCCGCCTTGTAGGCGCTTAGGGCAGCCTCACCTTTAGTGGCAGTCCACCCTGTGTTAGCGGTATCATATTTACGTACCTCAGAGGAGGCACCTTTAGTATCGTAGTCCGACTTAGTGCCTAGGTACTCAAAGTCTCTGACCCTGAAGTTAATCTGTGTCTGTGTGAAGGTACCGTCTGTGTTGTCCCTCTCTAAGTAGAAGGAATTAATCTGGGAGGAGGTGACTACTAGGGCACCATTGATAGAGGCCATCTGTATCCGAGTTGACGCCCCATCACCAGTAAGAGTCTCATAGGTAGATAGGGCTATGGAGAAGACAGTAGGATCAGCGTCACTAACAGCCACAGCTTGGCCTGAGATAGGGGAGACAGACTTGTTATAGAAGTACAGGACACCTTTAAGCTGTACTACTGAGTACTGTAGGTTAGCTTGTCCTCCTACGTTAACCCACTCACCAGTAGTGACGAGGGTCCCTTGGGGGAGGATAGCTCCTGAGAGACTGTTACTGTCTTCGTACACTAAACCTAGCCTACGCCTACGTTCACCAGTACGCTCTAGGGTACAGTTGGCTTCATTAACAGAGGCACCTTCAGGGAACGTAAGCTCCCCAGCCTCAGTAATGAGACCCTTATTAAACTTTGTCTGTGCTTTCTGGGTTATGGGCATTAGCTACACTATCTTTCTCTTTAGCTTTACGTGCATCACGTAGGTCGCCTCTAGCTACAACTGTCATCTTAAGGTCTTCTAAGTACTTTCGCATGAAGTTCTTAGCTTCCTCAGGACTAGTAAACATCTTGTCTAGTGCCTTAGGTCGCTCACCCTTAGAGGACTTGATGACGTAGAGAGAGGGGAACCTTACGTGCTTCTGGATGGTGTACGTATTCTTAGTCTTGTCGCTAGTAATCTCAGTGGTGCCTAGCTCTAGGTGGTCTTCAAACTTAGCGGCCATAGTCATTCGTCTTATTTCCTCGGTTAGTTTTATGCTTATCATTCTGTAGGAAGGAGCGTAGACGCCTAGCCTTCTGTTCTATCTTAGGGTCTACTTGCGGCTTAAAGAGGGAGAAACTTTGGGACTTGACTTCCGCCAGAAGAAGGGGAAACATCTTCGCTTCAAGGTCTGGGGTGAAGGAATCCGAGATGGTGAAGGTGGGGTACTTTTGACCATAGGCTCTAGTCTTTGCTGCTTGGAGTGTAGTATCCTCCGTTGCTAGGTACGAATCAAATACCATGTACTCCTCATCGAAGGAGGTGTAGTAGGTAGGCATCTTAGTATTACTAATGAATAGGGTGGTGCTACCATTCTTGTCTAGTACCGTATCGTAGTCTGTGCTCTGGTTGTCAGTAATATTGAGGAAGTCCAAGGGTTCAGCAAAGAATATCTCCTTGTAATTAGGAATAGCAGTCAGGGAGATATTATAATATACCTTCTCTATATCCTTGACATTAGTCGGGTACTCAAAGTGAGTGGGGTAAGTACTATCTGATAGGGCGGTGAGCTTCAAGAGTTCCTTATGCTCAGGCACCTCATGGGCTGCAATGATTGAGAAGTAGACATCCTCTACGATACTAGCGATCTGCATAGCCTCTAGGGTATCCCCTATGGCATTTACATCTTCACTGTCCATATCATTGAGAGTCTTCTGGACAATCTCTAGGAGGGTCATCTTCATTATCCGGGCATCCCCATAATAAAGGAATAGAGCTGGTAGACCACAATGTTCCCTGAGGCGGCTTTACAGTACAGTTCGAAGTAGTCATTAGTCGCAACTACATTATCAAAGTGAATAGGTACTTGCATGAAGGTGGAGCTATCTGCTGAAACGGCTATCTCGGCGTCAAAGGGGCTACCATTCTTGTAGATTTGGAAGAACATATCGTTACCTCCACCAGAGGAGTGTTTAACAGTGAAGTCCATAACTGCGTGTATGTGACGAGCTGGTGTACCTGTGTAGGTGAGACGGCCTAGGTCATTAGTGGTGAAATCAGCAGCGTGTGTCACTGCCGTTGCAACATTAACAAGGGTGTCTGTAGTTGGCGTGGTAAAAGTTGTCCCTGTCGTAAGGTCGGTATACCTAATGCCACCGTGAGGGTTAGCTCTTTCCCAGTCACCTGATCCTGTGCCATCAGCTAGGTATACATAATCAGCAGTGGCAGCAGCAATACCTTTAGGTTCATGCAGCTCGGTAGTCGTTAGGACTGAGTGTTCGATTGTTGTAGCCACAAGGAATCTCCTGAAAGGTTAGTTATCTTCTTACTCTCGGTGGGTGGGGTACCCTAGTTAAAGGATACCCCGTTAGTCTTTATTAAGACTCTAGTTCGAGATACTCGATTACTAGGGTAGCAGCACCTGCTGTGAAAGCAGCCGTGTCCCAAGTAGTCATGATGTACTGGTCAGCAGTAAAGCGTACACCAGTCAAATCACCTGTCTCAGCGAGCACGAGTGCCCCGTTACACATGATAGTATCCCCAAGAGCGTTGAGGGCTGTCACAGCGATAGCAGCATCAATGCCGTCATCATCTGTGTTCGTACCAGCAGCCACTTTAAGGCCGATGTCAAGGGTGCCAGTAGCACCTACGAAACCAGTAGTTACGTACAGAGTAGCACGAACAATTACTGAACCATTAGGAATAAACGCATCCTCAGGAGCAGCAGCAGCCGTGTCAGTCGTAGCAATGTCGTTAAAGTCGAATTTGTGTACAAGAGTCTTATGCACATTTTCGGCTGTAATACCGTTGTTACGAACAGCGCCTTTATCTGTACCGAAACGAACTAGAAGTCCGTCAGAGTTAGTCCAAGCCATTTCTTTAGTTCCTTTCTTAGCTTAAGCTACAGCAGTGTTGCAAACAACGGTGACCATGTTCTCAGGACGGAACAACTTAACACCATAGCGAGCAGTAGTTACATACTCCTCACGTTGGTAGTCTTTGTTGTACTCCGAGTCCACTTCTGGCATTTGACGCCATGCACCTACGAGAGGCGTGACGTCACCAGCAGCAGAGAAGAACAAGTTAGCCTTCGCAGTTACAGCACCAGCATTGAAGGTAGTAGACAGATCACGCTCAGGGAGAGCACTATCAGTTACTGTCTTCAGGTGGTTCGAGGTATACACATCAAAGCCGTAGATATTGGCAATGAACTTCATACCAGTTGCAACACCGTCAGAGACGATACCCTCATAGCGAGGAGAGTTAGCAACGGTAGTGAAAGCAGCAAGTGTATTAAGCTCGTACTCAATGGACGGATCAACAATGGCTACTAAGCCAGTGTCAGGAACATTGGCAGTCTTAAGGGCTAGCCGTGCATAAGCAAAGTCAGCTACCTCAATCTTACCTGAGTTCCCACCAGCAAAGCGGTGAGCTTTACCGTTAATCAGTTCCTGTGAGTTTGCAGAGACACTAGCTTCAGGGGCTTCGAAAGTAGTCTTCTCGAAATGCTCCATGATAGCACGCTGTTGCTTCGGTACAAACGAAGATACAAGTTCTTGCATGTAGTATGCGTCTTGCATGTTCTTCTTCGTGATGTACGTGGCCGAAGACAGGTACTCTGTGATAGTGAACTGGAACTCACCAGTGTCGAGAGGACGATACTTGACAGCAGCATCTTCTACATAGTCATCTACTACGGCTGTACCGATAGATGGGATTGTGAACGTGTTACCGTCAGGAAACTCTGAAAGCATACGCACATACTTAGTGGCCTGCAACTCGTCCTCAAGTACTTCCTTGAGGTCACTCGCCCATAGTTCGGATCGAATGAGATGAGTGCTATTGCCTGTTGACATACCAGACATAGGTATTTACTCCTTAATTGTTGTAGAACTCACTTCCCAGCTCTTGTCGATCAACAACTCTTTGCTGTTGAACCTTCGCTGAAAAGTATTGGGTTTGGTTAGTCTTCCTTAGGTTGTCGTAGTAAGTTTTACCACGCTTCCCTGAGGATTGAAATGCCTCTAGATTAACAGAACTCTCTACGATAGGGCTGCCAGCCTTAGGAAGACTTTGGCCCATCAAGGTGAGGAAGGCTGTTGGAGATTCAGCGGCCATACTCTCTAGAGTTTTCTCAGATAAATTAAGCTCCTTAGCTTTAGCATCTACCTTTGTCTTAGCTTCGGTCCCGAAGGCCTTAGCTAGTTCTTGTTCAACAACAGCAAGATTCTTAGCTTTAATCTCGTCTTGCTTCTGTTCACTAATTGCACTTCCTACAAGGCTCTTAAGGTCACTCACGTCAAGCTGTGGTACGCTATCAGTATTGGGTGTCTCTAGAATAGGAGCAGGTGATATAGCCTTGTCCTGCAACTGAGAAAGTAATTCGTCTATACGAGAGCCTTTGGAGACCTCCGCTTCGAGCGAAGACAGTTTAGTTTTGAGTTCATCAATGTAGGAGTCGGCTTCCACCTTACCCTGCAATGCTTCCTCTACTGTCTTAAACTTCTTACCTTCTCCGACGAGTTGATCCACAACGCTTGGTGTAGCATTAGGGTCTCCTGTCACTGGTGCTTGACCAACTGGTGTTTGGTCTGTACCGAATACGCTCACTGTTTATTCCTTTATAAGATTAAGCACTGTTGTAAGTGCCCTGTTGAAGCCGATGGTGTCAGCTTGTTTAAATGCCCATGATGGAGACTCATAGTCAGACTCCTTAGGGTTCTTCCATTCCTTCTCTAAGATTTCTCTTAGATCGGAGAATGCTCTATGGTGAGCTTTAACTTCAGAAACTCTACGTTCCTTCTCCTCACCAGCTAATCCTTTGATCCACTTAGAATCCATAGGTCCTACTTTTTCTTCTTAGGACGAGCCTTAGGGCGGATACTCTTCTTAGGAGCACTCGACTTAGCCTTAGGCATCAGGGACTGATCTTGGTCATGCTTACTGTTGCGGTTGATCCCTACACTATCTCGTGCTTTAGGACGCTTAGATTTCTTAAGTGCTGCCATTGAAGGTATCTCCTATAGACCCAATTCGGTTGCAATTTGTTGTTCCTCTTGGAACTGTACTTCTGCTTCTGTAGCCATACGTTGAGTCGCTAGTTGTTCCTCAACTGCTATGTTCTCCTTGTAGAGAGCTGGTTCACCTAGTTCATCTGCCATGATCTGTGCGAACAGTTTACCTGAGAGGTGAGCAGCAACAGTAGGGTCGGTCTGCTTTACCTGCCACACCTGCTGTAGGTTCTGTAGTCGCTGTGCCCTCTCGGCGAAGTGCCTAGCCCCTAAGGGACGGAGCTTACCTTTGGCTACGATGTCCGACTTCTGGATAGTATCAAAGATAGTTACTCCTTGAGCCTCGTCATGGATACGGATTACTTCTTCCTGATCCATATTTCTACGAGCAGTCTCAAGCATAGCGTTAAGTACAGGTTCCACAAATACTCTCTCGAAGTGAGCAGTCTTATGCTGGAAGATACGACCAGCTTGGTTCTGAAGTGTTTGAACCTCGAAGGCAGTCTTTTCACCGGGTGTGCGAATACCCATAGCTGATCTAGGAGCACCTGCCATTTCCTCCATACGGTTCTGTAATATATCAATCTTGAAGTCAGCATTCAAAGCAGTGGTATCTGGGTGCAGGTATCCTACGTCACCTTCCTCGCCAATGTAGATACGCTCTCCGGGCTGTTGCTCAAAGTCCTCTACCATCCCTCTGATCTTAATCATAGGCAGGGCTATCTGGTCGAAGACATCAGCAGCTAAGTTCTCTAGGTGGTCGATACGGTACTGCATACCTACTAGGTTATCCAGTGGCCCCATTGAGTACAAGTTGTCAGGACGGTCCCTCCAGCCAGCCTTGAAGATAGGAGAGATACCATGCCATGAGGGATTCTCCACGTTGGATAAGACATAAGCCCTATCTAGTACTTGGATAATCCTATCACTCATTAGCTCATTGGTGTTACGGTCGTACATGTCACCGTAGAAGGTAAGGACCTCTACGTAGTCAGACCCGTAGTAGTGTTGGATGTCAGAGAACCCATCAGCTACGAATCCTTCAGACTTGCTTAGGTCAGACTGGTCTAGGACTGCTTGCCTATTACCCAGCATACGGGAGAAGACAGCTTGCATAGAAGTGTCCCCATCGTCTACCTTACGCTTCACTTCACCTAGGGTGAGGATAGACCTAATGATCTTAGGGGTCTTCTCGAAGGTAGCAGCTTGGAGGTCAAAGCAAATATCAAAGGGGGAGAGACGAGTAAGACGAGGACCTACGTAGCCCTCCATTACTTCACCAGACTCCTTGTCTATGTATCCACGTTCAAAGCTAACAGTCCCAAAGCAATTGCCGTATTGGATATAATCGTCCAAGAGTACGGAGCATGTATCCACAAAACTAGACTGGTCAACTTTGTTCTGCATATAAGCTTGAACTGTCTCCCTCTTGATCTTAGTATCAGATGCCTCATCTTCTCCATACCATCTCATCCAGTTCTGTTGGGGGAACAAAGCAGCGAAGTAGTTAGCGTGTAGGTTATCTTTGATCTGGGTGAGCTTAGGGGTAGTCGTGGAGTTAGACCAAGGAAGCTTCTTGTTGCTCGTAGTTGTAGTGTCCGTAGCATAAAGATAGTTACGGAGTTCCTTCTTCTCATTCACCCAGCCAGTACGTAGCTTATTCCAAGTGTCCCACCTAGTAGCAATCTCAGTAGCTACGTGGTCAGCACTTAGGGTGTGTTCAACATCGAATGTAGTAGGCACTATACACGTCCTCCGAACCGGGAGCTGAACTCAATGACATTAGAGTTATTGCGTCTACGGAATGTTTGCATTGGTTTAACTATACCTTCAATGGCTGTAGCTAGAGCATCTTTGATGTCATCATGCTGAGGATTATTGGTAACTAGTTCTTCTTCAAGCAACTGACAGTTACCCCCTTTGTAGTGGTAAACTTGGAGGTTAGAGTAGCGAGGTATTAAGATAGCCTCCATACGCTCCTCCTTGCTCCCCTGATGCCTGTTAGGCTTTACTTCGTCTACCGCTAGGGCTAAGCCGTGAGTGGCTATGTAGTCGTACTTGAGGGACTGTACAATAGCCTTCTGTGCTACTGATGTCTCAGCCCTTAGCTTACGGTAGTCCCACTTGTTGACTGAAGCTAGGATGTGCTTAAAGTACTCAGAGATGTCTGAGGTCTTGAACCTTGTGATGTCTAAGACATAAAGGTTATTGTCAGCGTCTGCTCCTACTACCACTAGGGCCGTGAAGTCAGCTCGTACTCTAGTGCTGTAGGCGAAGTCGATAGAAGCAATAAGGTTGAGCTTACGTCCGTTGTAGAACCAGTGACCATTGTCCTGATTGAGGAGGCTCCTCTCGTAGTACTGGAACTTGTCATAGTCAATAGGACGAGAGTCAGGGTCAGTAGGGTTGTTGTAGTACTGTGCTCTGAACTGAGTACGGTCTAGGTACTTAGCCTTCTTACGCGCTAGTTCCCTCGCGTCAAAGCCAAACCACTTACCATCTGGTCTCTGTTGCCTAGGCCAGAGGAACTCCCCTGTGCCATCTCCACTGTCCTCTACTACTCGCTCGTAGATTTCATAGATAGGCTCTTCCCCGTCTATAGTACCGTCAGGCATGAAGTGAGGCTCTAGCATTTCCTTCATGGTGTTGTAGAGGTCCTTCGGGTGGTACCTAGTTCCTACTACCCACTCCTGTGAGCCTGTACCTTCAATGGAAGCGAGGAAGGAGTACTGTGTCTCTACCCTCTTGCGTCCTTCTAGGGTGTAAGCATTATCGTATACTACTACATCATCAAGTACTGCGATGTCAAAGTGGAGGCCAGCAATATTAGTGGTGAGGCCAGCAACCATGATAGACGGATCACGTATCTGTTCTTCCTTACGCTTAGGGTGGTCAAGTTCAATCTCCTTGTTAGTCCACCTAGAGCGTCTTCCCTCTTCCTTCTTAATGTGGAGAGGCCAGTACCTACGGTGAATCTTACTCTCGAAGATAGTCTTAATAAAACCTAGTTGTTTCTCAGCTAAGCCTGAGGTAGCACTGATGTAAAGAACTCTTAGGGTAGGGTCCTTAGTTAGTTCCCAAGCTACTCGGTAGGCAACCATAGCTGACTTACCGTGGTCACGTGGGAGGAGACAGAGCTGATGATCCTTAGCTTCATCCCTTGTCCACCACCTAAGAAGCTCTTCGTGTACTGCGCCTAAGACTCTGCCGGGAGCTACCAACTTAATGAAGGTAGCTAAGTCTGCCTCAGCAGCTTCTCTTATTTGAACTTCCATTACCACGTTAAGTTATTACCTTACGATGACTACGCTGATGTCTGAGGCGTCTGCTGCGCCAACACCAGTCGTCTGAATACCCATGCGCAATGATCCAACCGCGCGAGTTCTGACGAATGATGTTGATGTGTCAGTCTTGTTTATTGCGAATGAAACCGCGTAATTCGCATCAGATATGTTGGTCGTGAAATTGATGGTCCAGTCGCCAGTACCATTATCTGTTATACTTGTTATGTTGTAACTAGCGTTAACAGTCGGTGTGCCTGTACCATTGAAGTTTACCCAAGCTACGATCTGAGGCTTAGCTGCGATGGTGGCTACTGCTGCTGCCAAGGTAGTGTCAGCATAAGCCTTACTTGACTGTTGGGTAGGGACACCAGTAGCGCTATCAGAGGACATAGTGTCTTCGTCTAGGAGGTCGAGGACACCTGCTGCTGAGCCTGAGGTGAAGTAGGGAATCTTATCTGTTGCTTGTGTGAGACCTGAGAGGTCGTCTAGGATAGCCCCATAGGCTTGTACGTCTACACCAACCTCTACTCCTAGGTTGACCTTAGCGGTAGCTACTGAGGCTACATCAGAGAGGTTGTTGGCGATTAGCATGTCACCAGTACCAGCACCTGTGGCACCTTTGGTTGCCATGGCCGCCCACTTAAGAGCCGCTAGGTCAGTAGCGAAGGTTCCCCCTGTGTGAGCTACGATACAGATGTAGGAGCTGCCTGAGTCACTCACCACATCGTCTAGGGCATAGACAGTAGTGGTTACCCAAGGGCCTTTCCATGTAGGGGTAGCAGAAGTAGAGACAGTCTTAGTCCCTGCTATGTATAGGTTATCCGTATGGACATTAGCACCATTGAGGAGATCATTAGAGTTCAAGTCAAAGTCTGCCTCCATAGTATTAGGAGCGGTACCATCACGAGACAAAGTATTATCGAACTCATCTGCGATAGCAGTGAAGTTACTATTCAGTTGGGTACTGGAGAAGTAGCCAGTGACGATAGAGATAAGTGTAGATAACTTAGTGGCCATTACTTGTCCTTATAGATGATCTTTGTCTTTGTTAAGAGAGTGCTGCTGTGACGTCTTACTGCCTAGTTGGCATTGGCGTGTCAGGGAAATCTGCCGAAGCAGGTAGGTCACGCAGGGCCTTGCGGTAGATACCAAGCGGTGTGTCGGCTAGATACAGAGCCTCAAGTGCGCGGATCGCCTCCCAGTCGGTAGCTGCAAGTAACTCGTCACGTTCTGATCTAACAACAGCCGGGTCTGTAGGAAGCGTGGAAACGGAAACGGAACGGTCAGATGCGACCAACCAATCCGCTAACTTCCCACTCGGCTTGGCTATCGCAAAGGCATTTGGATAACTGCTGCTATGAGCGTCAACATGCGCCTGAGCATCTGCCAGAGTGTCAAACGGGTCTTGGACTTTAGCAACCCTGCCGCTCTCTGTTTTCATTATTGCTACGAACATTTCAATCCCTCACGAATAGATTATATTGACGACACCAGCGTCGAACGTGTTGGTGCCATCCCTAGTTACTCTAATTTGGGTAAGTTCACCCGAAAGAGTTTTTGCACCAGCCCCGTCTACGTATCTAGTAGTCCATTGGTAAACTTGATGATTTGAAACCCAAGAGTTGCCGCCCATGTGGGTCAACCGCATAGGCCCGGTCGTAGTGGAACCAGCCCAGATGTTTGCTATGTTAAACCCAGATGTGGTGGCTATTGAGTCTGAATTAGCGGCATATCCCGTAGTCTCAAAGCCTCCGGCGTCTCCCAACTGAACCAGAAAATTGTCTGTATCGCTCAATGAGACCCCATCAAACGCAATATCAATTCGTGTAGTTCCTGCTGGTACGCCCGTAAAATCAATGGCCGTGCCAGATGTGGTGGCTTGTTCTGTGCCTATAGTCGGTCCACCGCTAGCAGCAGCAGCCCATTTCATCCCAGACGTTTCGGCACTATCCGCTGTCAGAACAGTGTCATTGGCTCCAACTGTCAGAACACCAAGGGTATCTACCGCTGTGCCAGCCATCAGGTCGCCCTTGGCCGCAACGTCCCCTGCGACATAATCAGCAGAGGTGGCAATACCATCCAACTTCGTACCATCAGTTGCTACGTCACGGCCATCCACTGTACCTGATACCGCAAGAATATCAACTGTAGTCGTCCCAGTAAACGTCTGGTTAGCCGTATTAATCAGATTCACCACCTCGAACGGTACAAAGGAGATAACCCGGATAGTATCTGAGGCGGTAGCCCCAGTGCCAAGCACAACGTCTGAGCCGTTAGTGGCTGTGTAGTCAGAGGTATTTGTTAGCAACACTCCGTTCTGATACACTTGAATATAGCCGACAGTGTAACCTGCGGTGGCAAATGTTGTTTGGGCAGACGTGGCCGTGAATACCTCATCGTGCATCACCGCCTGTGGGATGGGGTCGGGGCCGATATAACCTGACATTACATTGTCTCCTTAGTCATCATGGCTTTATCGGCCAAGTTACTTTTGTTGGGAAACCAGCCTGCTGAGGTACATCAAGAAGTTCTAGACGGTACTCTGACCAAGCAGCTTTCTTTTCCTCAGTGAGGGCCGACCAACGTAAGATATTACCTGCGGCAGTATCTACTTCATTCACCAACCTACCATCTCTATCGTCCCGCACCTGTCCACCAACAACCTCTGCTGAAACCGCGTGTGCTTCCTCAGCGTCCCGTTCTATTTCCTGTGCTGCGGTGAATTGAACCCGCTTAACGGCCTCGCCGCGCTTACCAGCTACTGCGCTATATCTAGGCATTTTTCATTCCATACATTGTGATTGTTCCTGACGCCATGTTACCCGAAGATGACCTAAACCTTATTGCATCCACATCAGCAGCGGTTCTATGTCGCCCTCCTCCTACATACTGCGCCAGCAAATGGTGGACCGCGCCTGCATATGCCGCGCTGACGTGGCTGGTGGTATACGTTCTTTGCGCGAGATGCGCCCCGTGAACGTTTAAAGTACCGCTCAGACCCCCTTCAATATTAGCTATAGCTCCCGCCATCAATAGCCTTGTTTGCGTATTACCTTGCCAGCCTGAAATGGAAGTCGCGGATAGCTGCATATACCTGTAGTCGTAGTTACTTCCAGTGTCGTAACTCGCACCGCCGTTAGACGATGTATGCACTTCAAGATACTGCGAGTCGGTCGCAAGGATAACATTTAAGAACTTAAAGACATAATCGTCGTACGACCCACTATCAAACCCCGTGAAAGCCGCTGTTGCAGTGCTGGACAAATCAATCGTTGCGATGAACTCCGTTGCACCACCACCTGCCGTAGCACCTACAGCAACACCGTCTAGTTTAGTACCATCAGTTGCTACGTCACGACCATCCACTGTACCGGAGACTGCAATGCTTCCTGTTACGTCAAGTGCCTGACTAGGGCTAGCGTTTCCAATCCCAACATTCTCAGACGCATCAATCGTAATGGCTGTAGAAGTGGCGTTGTCGTCAATACCAGTAGAGGTCAGTGACCCAACGGTCAACGCGGCGTTATACCTTGCGAGGTCAGATGCTCTGGTCATTCAAAACACTCCTTTAATTTATCTTGGTACATTTGGAGAGGTTACCTTAGTAGGTAAGTCACGAAGGGCTTTACGCTTCATTACAGCAGGGTTGTCAGCAGGCAGAAGGCTTTCGAGTTCGTCGAGCAGGTCATTCGTAATTGTGGTGTCGGTTTCTGCGCCGAGTTTTGCTTGCCGGGTCTTGGTGTCTAGAAGTCTACGCGCGGTCATGGTTTATCCCCACTGTAAAAGAGCTGCTGAAATGCTTGAAAAGGTTCCTGAGTTGGAATACACCTTGTACACCATAGACGTGCCGGAAGGCTGGGCTGATATGTCCACTGCTGCGTCCTCGTAGTAGGTGTACCCACCCGACATAGTATCTATTAGCACCAGTGTCGCTGCGGTGAACGTCGTGCCACCATCGCGGCTTACCGAGGCAATTAGTGTGGTATTAATCGTGAACGCTCCATCGACCAAGACACCCACACGGGCTGTAGCCGGAACAACATCTGCAATGAAGGGTTCGGAAATCAGTGTGGCTGGGGTCGTATTCAAGCCATATACGTGCAAGCCGGACGAGTATGTGCCACCAGCGGTAGGATTCCAACGGTAGTAACGGTAACTACCGGAAGTGCATTTGAATTGGATTTCTGCTCCCACCACAGCCCCCCAATCAGTGAAACCTGTCCTAGAGTCTAGTTCGACCCATGTGCTATCGTCGGTAGACCCCTCGAAAGTCCACGCGGTATAGTTAAAGCCGACAGAGGTGTTCACCCCGGACGCCATGCCGTAAGAGCCGACTGTTTGGTTAGACCCTATATCTATTTTGTGCCAAGAGGGATGTGCGCCAGTAGACTCGTAGACAGTCGTGCCGTCGTGTACTTCCCACGCCGTGGCGGCTCCGTTACTGGCAGAAGCTACAAATGGACTAGGTAAAACATTAGATGTCATAGATTTAGACGACAATAGAGCGCCCTTCGTCGGTAAAAAAGAATCACTCCAGTGTGCCATATCCGTGCTTGACACTAGATCGACATCACTGCTGCCGTTGTATCCGTCCAGAATGCCATCAGCCATGTTAAAGCGGGACGCGGCAGCTTCCGCCACGTTCAAATAAAGCCGGGTTATGTCTTCGGAATAATCAACTGCCACACCTGCTGTAGCTCCTGCGGCAATGCCAGCTAGCTTAGACACCTCGGCATCGGAGAACTCATTGGTGTCAGCATTAGCCTCGTAGGCTGTTTTAACTTCAGCGTTTGATTTAGTTGCGTTGCCAACCAGAGTCTGGGTTTCCGCCTTGGTGTAGCCGTCAACCTGTGGGACGACTACCCGTGAGCCTATGTAACCACCCATCTTAGGTTTCCTCCATCACTGACAGAATAACATCACCAGAACTTGCCGTGTCACTTGTCACCTTGATCGTATCAGTAGTCTCAGCAACAATCTTACCTGCCAAGACGCTGATTGCACTATTAGCCGGGATGGGAACCCCTTTAACAATGTGGACCGCGTTGAGTTTAACATCGACTGCAATCTGTGTTGCGGTAACATTCGCCACGGTCAGTCCGATTAAGGTTGAGGTAGTGGATGCCGCCACTGTCATAATAGTGGTTTCACCTGTGCCGACTGCCGCCGAGGTGTAGTTCTTAAACGTGAAGGTTGCCATTTGTTATCCTATCCTAGAGCGATTGACATTGCGATTGCAGTACCAGCTTGATCTACGTCGAGGGCTATCCTTGCAGTAGACGCGTTAGTTAAGTCCGACAGGTTGTTCGTCGCGAGTAGCGCACCGGAGAGGGAAACATAAGCAGCTACCCAAGCGGCTGAATCCCACACCTGCATATCATCGGATACAGTATCGAAGTACAAAGCGCCAGTAAGGATTGCAGCGCCGTCATTGTCTAATGTAGGTGCAGTCGCCTTAGCGCCGAGGTACCTATCGTCGAAGCTGTCGTATGACGCAGCAGCGTTTGTTTCACTAATAGCAGCAGCAGCCTTAGAGGCCTCTGCGAGGATCACATCAGCAGCAGTGGCAATTGCATCTGCATTTGTTAGTATTTCATCTGCTCTGGTTTTAGCTTCGTAATGAAGTGTGGAGTAATTACCAGCAGCTCTATTCGTTCCAACACCATTGAGGAATGTCCGAGTAAGAGAGTCTTCTGCGCGGTTAGCCCAGTCGTTTGCTTCAAGATTGCTGTCTTCACTTTCCAGTACATCAGCAGCAGTATCTATAGTATCTTGGTTGGTTAGAACTAGGTCGGCTGCGGTGTCTAGTGTATCTTGGTTTGTCGAGACTAGGTCAGCAGCTACTTGGATACGATCAGCAGCAGTCTGTGTAGCATCAGCATCTGCTAGACCCTCGCTTACTAACGCTGCCGCTGCTGAGGCCTTAGCTAAAGCTACTTGGTCAGTTAAGTTAATACCAGCCACTACGACGTTAGCTGCGTTAATGGTGGCTCCGTTAAGGACGTCATTGGAGTTAAGGTCTAGGTCTGCCCCCATAGCATTAGGGGTACTACCGTCTAAGGATAGAGTATTATCGAAGCCATCCCTGAGTGCCTCTAGGTTAGTATTGATAGCCCCAGCGTTATTAGGAACATCAGCCACTGAGGTTATTGTAGGGCGTTTAGTCATAGAAGTTCTCCAGCATGTTCTTGATGATACCCTTCGCCACTCATGAGGAAGCAGGAGATACCTGTGGGATTAGCCAAGAAGATGGCCCATTTGTCCTCCTGAGGGTCCAAGATAACTACGAGGATACCTTCTGGGGAGTAGTACTCTGCTATTACTTGGTAACCGTTATCGTCTATGTTCTCAATAAAGGCAGTAGTAGGGATGCAAGGATCAACTTGGTCCTCCTGAGCTGACAAGAGACCTACGGAGCCTAGGGCTGAGACAAGAAGGAAGGATAGAGTAAGGAGGATGGTCCTCATGTCTTTATTCCTTTACCAGTTTTAAACCTAGACGTTCTGCATCTTCAGAGATGAGGCTAGAGGCTTGCTTGTTGAGGTCATCATTCTTAACTTTAGCTTGGCGTACTGTGAGAGAATCTTTTACCTTGCCGGGGATGACTCCTTTGTCTAGGAGGTACCTAGCCGACTGGTAAGCATTCTTACCTTTAGTCCGTACTTCCTTCAGGAGGTAATCGTAAGCTTCACTCTTGATGCCTATGGCATTCTCTTCCCTTAGGGCCTCGATGTATTCCTTGAGGGCTACTGTCTCCGAGAGAATCTTCCAATGCTCGTAGCCACCGAAGACTAGGCGAGCCAAGGTAGCCTCAGTGGGGTCAGTCTTGCAGAGAGACAAGTAGAGTTGAGGGAAGGAGTCGAGGACCTTACCGTTAGGCAGGGAGCAAGGCTCTGGCTTCAGGGTAAAGATAACATGGTCTAGACGATCATAGGAGACCTCTCGGAAGAGTCCTTTAGTAATCCAAGCACCTGAAGCATTCTGGAATCGAGAGTGACTAGACATAAAGAACCTTTCCTAAAGTAGTTTGTTCACTACCCCTATATTAGTATCTTAATACTATTTGAGGCAAAAGTCAACCCCTAAAATGGACTTTAGGTAAAATAGTTTATTTTTAAGTAGGAGGGTCCTTAGAGGATGAGACAATAGAGAAGGAGGTCTATGACTCCTTACCTATAGTACTATACCGTATAGTAGTCTTTAAAGAAGGAATAAATAACTCTAGGTTAATAACATACAGTACAATGTACCTTAAGTACTATACTATAGTATATAAGAGTATAGCGCCGGGAGGTATTTGTCAAGTAGTATTTTACTTTTATTACATATTTCTTATAAGCCTTTGGTCTTACGGCAGTATTTTCTTAAAACTTGGGGAGATAATTTTTAGGTGTAAGGTACTTTAGGTAAAAGTTCCCGAGATAATTTTTAGGTGTAATGTACTATATACAAGGAACCCCGACCCCCCGGACAAGGTGTTGCTCCGGAGCCACACTGTGTGGTACTTCTGCAACATTTATTCACAGGGGGAGGTCGTTAACGTGTTAAGTGTATTTCAGTTTAGTATACCATTGTATACACCAACGCATTGAAACATATGGAACATAACGTGAACGCCATCCTCACAGCCTCACAGGCTCACACAGGGGCTTCTCTTGTCTTTCCTCACCTCACCTTGTAAATCCTTGAGTATCCTTTTGTACACTTTTCTTCACCCTTTGTTCTTTGTCTACAACCTCCAGTGTCCTCACATCTTCGTGACCATCCTCAGTCTACTCTTTACTTCCTCAAGTTTATCCTTCACGCGCACGCTTGGGCACACAGGCACGCACACAGGCACGCACACGCCTTCCCCTGTACTCTTTGAGCGATTTTCCCTTTGTAACAATTATCACGAAAACGTTACTTGTATTACAGTCTGACTTGTGATCTAAGGTTACCAACGGACGTCGCTGCCCACACTTGGGAAAGCCCCGGACAAAAGACCCCGACGTAGGGCCAAGCACTGAGCACGGTCATAGGACGCATGGCATGGCCTGAAGTTACAGGTCGGAGCGCGAGGGGTCAGTAACCTTGCATGCTATCACATAATTATACCCCGAGATCAGGTGCTGTGCGGGTATGGCGCTCCAAAGAATATATGCCACAAGTATATTCGCTTCATGTTACATTCCCTAGTACGGGTGAGCTTCAAATCTTGGCGATACGTCGGCGAGGGGAAGGGATACGGATTTTGATGATCGTGGTATCAAATAGAAAATCACATAAGGTTCTTTCCGCCTAAGTCTTCAAAAGATTATGGTGCATACCATAGGGCGGTTGGTACCTTGGATAGCTCTAAAGAAAGAGGGCTATCTAAAGGTATTAACACCTAGAGAAAGGACCATACCATGTATATCTATAAAGAAGATCAAATAGACAACGCAATTTCCGCAGTTGAGCGGGATGCAGGGAAACTGCAAGATAAAGTTCACGCAGTTGGCTTTGCAGTGTTGTCGTTTTGGGCGCGAGCTAAGGGTAAGGAAGATCAAGTTAAAGCGGGTGAAGTGGCCTGTCAGCGTTTGAACTTACTGCAAAACGCTTCGCCCTACCACTCCAAGTCTTTTGCCCTATGGGTGGCTAAGTACACCCCTCTTGTATGGAATACCGACGAAAGCATTTGGGTAACTCATACTGCAAATTACCAAATGATGGGTAAGATATTAAATGCCGCACGTGCTGAGCCATTCTTTAAGCTCAAGCCAGCGTCTAAAGCTACACCTTATGATGATCACTCAGCTTTCCTCAAGTTTGCTGATGGTGTCGAGGCAAAGGTGAAGGTAGCTGCCGAGAAGGACAACGTGACTGTGCATCCTGCCTTTGTTAACAAGGTGCGGGAATTGCGTAAGTACGTCGAGAGCATGGCAGCATAAGAGGGCCAAGACACACATCAAAGAGTACTCCTAAGGGATAAGACACTTAGGGGTATTCCTCTTACCTTAAACGATAAGAAGGATTATCCTTATGACACGTAAACATTTCAACGCTATGGCTCAGGCTCTGGCTAATGGTCGTCCAAAGGGTCAAGGCTCTGACGTATACCATCAATGGGAAAGTATCTGCGTTGAGATCATGTTGGTGTGCGCTGGAACAAACAGTAACTTTGATAAGGCCACTTTCATGAATGCCTGTATTGAGTGGGAGAAAGTAGAATGAAAGACTTGCGAGACAACGTCGGGGCTAAGCTTACTTAAGTCTAACTAAAAGGAGAAAGACATGAGCGATATATTCTTAACAGCCTCACTAGCTGGGGTGTCCTTAGGTATAATCCTAGGGTTTATCTTAGGCAGGAAGGACTACAAAGGGATTGTGTCTACTGCCTACCATACGGCCTTCAACGCTGGGGTGCAGACAGCTAACGAGATGCTACAACAGGAGGCAAACAGGGTACGTGCAACCTATAGTCCAGAGGACCTCAAGCGTCTAGAAGAATCTCTTAGGGGCAGTACCTTCAAGGATAACAACAACAACAGTAATAAAGAACCTATGGGATTTAACCTAGGTAACACAAGAGGAGAAGGATAATGCCCGGTACACCTTATTCAACAAACGTAAAGAAAGCAGCAGTGAAGTATGCCGTAGGGCATGGTGTAACAGTCACGGCTAAAAGGTACGGTGCAGGTGACAGTACAGTACTTGCTTGGTGTCGCAAAGCTGGTGTTAAACCCTTGCGTATGACCCGAGGATTGGGAGGCGGACCTCCAGTACCTGTACGTACTGAAGGTGAGAAATGGCTGATCTGTTCTTACTTCGACAACCATACAGCTAAGGACACCGCCATAAAGTTTGGTCTAACAGAGAAAGCTGTGATACAGATAGTCTTTCAGTACCGTAAGGTAGGGAAGCATGGCCTACGTTACAAGCTACGTAACCTACAAAGGGATAGCTAACATGAGTTATGTATTATTTACAGTAGCTAACACGGAGAACTTAAAGTGTTTAGCTAAGTTCACTCACCATATGTCTAAGCTAGAGGCAAGTAGTAAAACCCTAGGGAATACAGTACCTTGCATTAGCTTAGTTAATGGATCACTTGAACAAAGCTTCCTAAGTACTAGGGATGATTACGTTAATCATGTTCTACGCTACAATTCCATTGGACTTACAACTATCCTTTACACCCTCTTCCGTAACAAAGAGAACGATAGTTTACGTCCACTCCTTGCTTACGATGGTACTAGTGGGGAGTACTTAGGTATCTTCAAAGGGGATAAGGTTATGCCTTGTAAGAAGAAAGGCTGGACCTATCGTCCCGGAACTAAGGAGTACTACAGTGCACAAGAAGAGTAAGGAGTTTATCTTTACAGACCTAAGACAACAACAACAAAGGAATATAGTACTATGGAACTATCAGTATGGACAAAGGAAGCAGCATCACTCTTTGACCCCAAGGACCCTACGAAGACAGACCTTAAGGCAACAGTACACCTCTTGAAGCGTATGCTCAGGGGTACCCCGAATGAGTTGCGTATCCAAGATCACTTCGGTAAGACACTCTACTATGTCTTGAAGATGCAGCCTGCTGGTACTCTATGGCAGGTACTCACCGGACGAGTAAGCACTAGTGACTTTACTGACTGGCTGGTCAATGAGCACGGAAAGAACTGTGACTTCAAAGACCCTGCACAACGGTACTATGGTGGAGAAGCTTGGCCTCTTCAGACTAAGGAATGTACCGATCAGTTCACAACCATGATTGGAGATGGCTCTGTTATCCTCGACGGTAAGACTGAAGAGGTGCGACCTAGTGGTGCTATTACTGAGGAGATGTACGAAGCCCAAGGTGCCCACGTTAAGGCCCTTAAGGAGTTGAATGTTGACCTCCAATTTGCCTTCGATACAGACGCTAAGGCAGCAGTACAAGTGGCTAAGGACCTACGTAAGACCATCAAGGAGTTGACTACAGCTAAGCTAACTGAGGAGTACGGTGGCCTAGAGGTATCAGAGGGTGAGCTTACAGGTACTACTACTATGGTATCAGTAAAGAAACTCTTCAATGGTGTACTTAAGGAGAACTTTGATGTACCTGTTTGGACATGGACAGACAACGAGACAGGCAAAGAGGTAGCCAACCCTAACGTACCCTTTGTTGACCCTAACTATCTCTTCCGTCCTAAGGAACTTCAAAGAGTTCTTTATGCTATCCTTACTAACCAACGTATGTACCTTCATGGGCATACTGGTACTGGTAAGACTACCATGATTGAGCAGGTAGCAGCATGGCTCAACTGGCAGACAGAACGTATCAACTTCGACTCTGAGATTACACGGATGGACCTCATTGGTAAGGTAGATATGGTATCAGATGGTGGTGTAACAGTAACACAGTGGCAAGATGGACTCCT
>Ga0307988_1000401_pt1 | contig 30549 bp, 28 predicted proteins | sample EllFjometagen183_FD_203166 | JGI IMG/M metagenome (GOLD analysis project Ga0307988, IMG submission 203166) | Marine microbial communities from Ellis Fjord, Antarctic Ocean - #183 | ecosystem: Environmental > Aquatic > Marine > Unclassified | place: Southern Ocean | collected 2014-10-08 | reverse complement strand
TCCTACAAAATGGTCCATGGTTCACCTCCTAAGTAATTATTATTGTTGTGTCCAATAACAGTATCTTACTTTTGAGAGGTGTTTGCCATGGGCCTTTTATATGATTATCACGTACCTGTGACTTTGTGTTTTGTTAAAGATACTAACGGTTATGTAAAAAAAGGCAGGGTTTAAAACCCTGCCTTTTTAAATTGTATTATATTAGATCTGTTATGACTGGCCCTTAAGGAGCAGGGTCTGCTGTCGTAGTAAAATCATAAGACTGAATTACTGTCTGAGGAATAGCCGGCCAACTGCGTGCCGGTTCAAAACGATAACCCGTCTTTTCAACTCGAAGAAGATATCCTTGAGAAACCAAATCACCGAATGCATAGTAGCCGTTGACAGCAACATCAGTGGTGGTTGTAGCTATCTGGACATCACCCCCGCAGCTGGTTTTATAAAGGTATACAGTAACAACACCAGCCTGGATATCACCACTGATAGTTCCGTAAATTGTATCTGCATCACACACATCGCCAAGAATATCCTCTCCAGTTTCAGTTACAACATCAATATTTTTCTGATCGGGATTGGAAATAAGAAAGCAGTTGTCTTCCTCGTTAATAATGCCGTCGTCATCAATGTCGGGATCTTTAAACACAGCAATGTCATCCCATGCCCGACCGTCAATACTGTATGTGTTATCATACTGCTGAAACTTGATCATAAAGTTATCAGAATAGTTGAAAGCAGGATCGTAGTTTGACTGTATTTCTGCGACCTTTGCGTCCAGGTCAATCAGATAAGTCTGCCCAGAACTCCCCACAGCCAGCTCAGATGCGCTGACAATAGAGTACCAGGTAACTCCCCCGTCCGCACTAACAGCAACGCCGTCACCGTTGACATGGCCTGTAAACTGTCCCGGCAGTGCTTCAAGCTCATCTTCGAATTCAGCCTGAAAAAAGCTTAGAGACATATGGGTTTTATTTTCCAGATCTACTATAAGCACAGCCTCATTAAGATTGTAATGACCATCTTCCGTTACATCCATACGCAAACGCTGATCTTCTACCTGAATGCGGCCATAAGACATTTCAGATGAATAATAGATCCATCCGGCGTTTGGTATGCCCTCTGAAAAGTCTTCAATGTACGGAAGGACAATATCACATTCCGGACCTACTCCATCAGGGCAGAGGTCACAGGTGTCTGCGACACCGTCTCTGTCTTCATCAGCATCATTCTGATCCGGATTTGCCACATCAGGACAGTTATCACATGCATCTCCTACACCGTCTTCATCACCATCTTCCTGCTCCGGGTTTTCTACATCAAGACAGTTGTCTACATCGTCACAAACTGTGTCAAGGTCAGCGTCTCCGATCTCATCACATGGCGACATTAAACCGACAATTGAGGTATGGCTAAAACCTGAAAGCCGAACATATGGAGTTCCGTCTTCAGTAAAAACTTCACAGGTATATTGTTCCTGATCAATACTATCCTTATCCTGCCCTGTAACTGTGAACCCGTATTTGCACTGGTTAATACCGAAGCTCCAGGTAATTCTGTTTTCATCGGCACTGCATGATTCCCAGTTAAAACTGCCGCCAATAAATGTTTCCGCATCAACTACACAATAGCTGGATGTATACGGCAGAATAATTTCCTTTGTTGTTTCATTTAAATTAAGACCGTTAATTTCAAGCCCAACGATGCCATCGGAAACATCATCATCATAGGTATAGCTAAAAGACGAAAGATTTAACTGCCCCAGGTTATCTTCAACAGTAAAAATAGAATTATTTGTGCTATCATCAATTATTTCATAATTGTATGTAAGGTCAGCATTATCAAAGATCTCAACTTTCACATCAATATTTGCCGGTTTTTCCAGCTGGCAGTCTGACGAACATCCGTCATTGCTAACAATATTTCCGTCATCGCATTCTTCGCCAGCCGCAATTCCGCCATCACCACAGGTGTCGCAGGCATCACCAGTCCCATCGCCATTAGCATCCAGCTGTCTGGGATTTGGGATATCCGGGCAATTGTCATCGCAGTATACATTATTGCCGTCCTTACAGGGGTTGTCGCCACTTATACCGTTTTCATCCCAGTCGATTAGGATTCCATCATAATCAATATCAAATTCACACACATCACCGATTCCATTATTATCTTCATCTTCCTGACCCGGGTTTGGTCTTCTTGGGCAGTTGTCAGTGGGTATATCAGGGTCATACTCACTATTATACACACTATGATCTCCTATCCCGTCTTCGTCTATATCGTTGAGCCGGTCGTAAGGGAATAGATCCTTATTATCAGGATCCTCATAATTCTCCGCACATAGATGGTCCTTGTCAATATCATTGTCCGGGTCATCCGGGCATGGGTCATTGTCAAGGTAACAATAGGTGCATGACGGTTGTGTAAAACCCTGAAAATCAACTAAACCGTCTCCATCTGAATCCGGGGGGCAAGACTCACCACTGCCACACTCATATGTAGAACAGGCAGCCGGGCCAGAAGTATAGCAACAGTCCCCACCCGGATCAACAGCCATTTCCTGGAGGGGGTTGTATTCATCAGGGCAATTATCCACATCACCGCAGAGACCATCATAGTCATAATCATTTTCCGGATCATCAGGACATTCATCCGTATTATCACAGATCCCATCCTGGTCAGTATCCACACCATCCGGGTCACAGTCATCTCCCGTACCATCATTGTCACAATCTCCCTGATTAGGATTTTTTATGCCCGGGCAGTTGTCACAGGCATTATCAATACCATCACTGTCAGTATCCTCAGTATCAGGGTCACAGGCATCTCCAACACCATCATTATCACAGTCATGCTGATAGTAGTTGCTTACGGCAGGACAGTTGTCAACCTCAGCGCTGATTTCGTCTCCATCCTCATCAACGAAATCAGGATCACAGGCATCTCCATAACCATCGTTGTCACAATCCCCCTGATTAGGATTTTTTATGCCCGGGCAGTTGTCACAGTCATCATTGATGCCATCTTTGTCATCATCATTTTGAATCTTAACGTTAAAATTATATTCGCCACACATGTTACGATGCACTGTGTCGCAGACATCTCCATAACCATCTCCATCACAATCCTCCTGGTTAGGGTTATCCCTAGAAGGACAGTTATCAACAGAATCCCAGATACCATCTCTGTCAGAATCTGTGTTTGGACCATTCGGGAAGATGTCACAGGTATCATCAATACCATCGTTGTCGTTATCCACGGTATCAGGGTCGCAGGGATCTCCAGTACCGTCGTTATCACAGTCACCCTGATAAGCGTTATCATGTTCCGGGCAATTGTCAACATTACCGCATACTCCGTCTTCATCCGGATCATTGACAGGATCATCAAGACAGTTGTCGCAGGCATCTCCTATGCCGTCTCCATCTTCATCTTCCTGTCCCGGGTTTGCTTCGCCCGGACAATTGTCCTCATCACCACATAGCCCGTCACCGGTCAAAGAATTACCAGGGTAGTGGGGACAAATATCCTCATCTCCGCAGATATTGTCATTGTCAATATCATTGTCCGGATCATCCGGGCAGTCGTCGCAAACATCCCCCAGGTTGTCTCCATCAGCATCTTCCTGACCCGGGTTTGTTGTTAATGGACAGTTGTCAACCTCACCGGAGATCGTGTCATTATCCCAGTCATTGCGTATGTCATTCGGCCAGGTGTCACAGTCATCTCCGATGGTGTCTCTATCTTCATCTTCCTGTCCGGAGTTTGCTACTGCAGGGCAATTGTCCTCATCTCCGCACACACCGTCATTGTCAATGTCATTGTTTGGATCATTCGGGCAAATGTCAATATCGCTGCATACACCATCTTTATCAATATCATTGTCCGGGTCATCAAGACAGTTGTCACATTCATCTCCAATGCCGTCTCCATCTTCATCAATCTGTCCAAAGTTTGCTACAGCAGGGCAATTGTCCTCATTACCGCACAGCCCGTCACCATCAATGTCATTGTTTGGATCATTCGGGCAAATGTCAATATCGCCGCATATACCGTCTTTGTCCGCATCGTTTTTTGGATCATCAGGACAGCTGTCACAGACATTACCAATGCCGTCTTCATCTTCATCCTGCTGAAGATAGTTGTGAACATCAGGACAGTTGTCCTCAAAAGCTTCAAGGCCGTCAAGGTCATTGTCAGCTCTATCCAGAAACTCTGCAATTATGGGCGTAGAACTCGACCAGGCAATCTGGTCCTTATCGTTGAGTTGAAGGCTTGAACCGCCGTTTAGGGTCACCGGTTCGACAGTGGTTCCGTTATAAAAATAGACATCTCTATTTTCTCCAAACCAGATAACATGATTGGCTTCATTGATCTGAAGATCGCTATAAGAAGAGGGGTTGTCTGTCAGCTGTGAGATTTCTGTTCCGTCATAATAAAAGATATCATAACCTGTACCGACATAACCTCTCCAAACAACATGACCATTGTCATTGATTTGTGGGGATGAATCAGTATAGGTATTGTCTGACAGCTGGGTAATGGTTGTTCCGTCATAATAAAAGATCTCAGAATCTGAACCATCAGAACCAGACCAGACAACATAACCGTTTTTATTGATCTGGGCGGAGTTATCTTCCACAGGGTTATTGGTCAGTTGCGTGACTTTAGTTCCGTCATAATAAAAGATTTCCCAATCTGTGCCATTATCTAATCCGCCTTTATTACTCCATACAGCCTGACCCTCAGCGCTGATCTGAAGATTATAATAAGAATGAATTGTGTTTTCGGCTAGCGGAGTAATGGTTGTTCCGTCATAATAAAATATCTTGTAGCTTGTACCATTATCTGATGTTTCTCTACCCTGCCAGACAACATGACCATTAGCGCTGATCTGAAGATCATAATTATAATTTGAATTCTCGGTCAGCTGTGTGACTTCTGTTCCGTCATAATAAAAGATCTCACTCTCTGGATAAATACTACTCGACCAGACTAAATGACCATTGTCATTGATCTGGGGAACGGATTTTGAATTTGTGTTATTGGTCAGCTGTGTAATAGCAGTTCCGTCATAATAAAAGATATCCGAATAATTGCTGTCAGGTCTTTTCCTAAGCCAGGCAACATGACCGCTGTCATTGATCTGGGGGGATGAATCATAATAAATATTGTCTGTCAGCTGGGTGATGACTGCTCCGTCATAATAAAAGATCTCATTGTGATAGATGTAAGAGCTATCTTCCTGCCATTCGCTATTACAGTCTGTTTCAGCATTCCAAACCATATGGCCATTGGCATTGATCTGGAGAGAAGAAGTATCATAATAGTATATGTCTGTTGTCAGCTGGGTGGCCACCCATTCAGCGCTTGCCATGTTTGCCATAAACAGAAACAGCAGAGTTAAAATCGGTACATAAAACAGTTTTTTCATTAATTCTCCCCTTCTTTAAAATTTAGTTAGTGCATACTAAGCATTTTATGCTTTTTGGCAAAAGTTTTAACAGATTATCATCATACTTCTCAATGTCAAGAATTATGTATAATTTCATATAATAATGGATATTAAACAGTAATATGCTTATCATTTTTAGGTATTAATTGATATGGGAGTTTGTCCCGATTTTGGAGATTAAGATGATTTCAGGAAGGAAAATCGATTTTTTTGATTTAGATTGGAGTGAAGATTACTTTTGGTATCTTTAACAAATTAGAGGTCTTTAAAAGTCAACATTAGCAATAATAATGTTAAATATTTTACATTAAGAATAGTTGATGTTATCAGAAGTAACATGAATTACAGCATCTTTTTTCTGTCTTTTTTGTGGTATACATCAAAAAAAATAACGCTGTGGTCAGGGATTTCCGAACACTTCTCACAATCGTTTTTAAGCCTTCGATTTTCCTTTCGGCACAGTTCGCACCAATAGTAAATAATGCGGTATCCGCTGCGACCCACATATTTTTTCAAGCGCCCATTATAGAGACCGTGCATTTTCCCATCAGCATCATCTGGATTAACAAGCAGACGCTCAAGCACTTTACTGATCCTTTTATAACCTGAAGGATCAGCTGATTTTAACACCTTAAACTTTTTGCTAAACTGTTCTGTGGGTTTAAACTGATAGGCTAATTCGTTCATCCGAACATGAGCTTTCGTTGTTTGGCTTCATTTATATGTCATTACTTCAGATAACTTTAACAATTCAGGAGTTGTTAAAAATCAATATAAGCGATAATAATGTTTAAAATTATGATTCAGCGTGTTTAATTAAGTTCCCATATCTGACAATATTAAAATTAGCCAACTCTATACCAACAGCACAACCAAAGAGCTTCCCTTCCTTAAGTTTGCGTATCCACTTAATAACTCCCTGAACTGTGGTAGGCTTTGGCGATATTCCAAGGCTTATGTTTAGTTTTTGTCCTATATTAAAAGACTTATTGTAGTCAAGCAACAATCCAAGACCTTTGTTACTGAAATCTATTAGAAGACCATCATCAGAGAGACCATTAGTTCCAATGGTGGCTCTAGCTTGAATTGAAATGCGTTTGTATTTTTGGTTGTCTTTGCCCTTCATAAGCCTAACCAATATCGGTCCTTTTATTAAAAATACAAGTTTTAATCTGTTGGAATAATTAAGATTACTTCTGGTATTTTTAACAAATCAGAGGTCCTCAAAAGTCAACATAAGCGATAATAACTTTAACTTTTGCGGAGTGAAAAATCCTGGTACTTTTAGTTATATGAAAAGAAGATATTTTTGATTGTTTGACTAGTAAATACTTTCAATAAAAGGTGTTGGTCAGATTAAGTTAAAATCAGATTCTGATTATTGTAAGGTCAAGTTCAGGTTTCTACAAAAAAAGTTATAATCTATGCTTCTTTGGAGCTTTCCTTTTTAGTTGTCTGCTTTGCCAGTAACTTATTTTCTTTTGTAACTTTTTTCATCTGCTCTTTAAGCTGCATAATCTCCTGGCGAAGTTTAGCTGCATCGGCAGAAAGCCTGTCTTTTATATCATCATAGTCAGTACATCTGTTTCTTCCATCCTCCTTGCTTGCATAAAGAGCCTGATCCGCCCGGTCAATAGCATCCATAACAGAATTCATATGAGTTTCAAATTCTGCAATACCGGCGGAAATTGTTATTCTGTAATTTTGACCTTTAATAACATAAGGGGTGTCCGCAATTCTTTTCCGTAAGCCCTCAACCTTTTCCATGGTTGTTTCTCTGTCATATCCGTAAAAAATTCCGGCAAACTCTTCTCCGCCATACCTGTATGAATAGGGCAATTCTTCTTTAATGATATCCGCTGTCTTTTTTAATATCTGGTCTCCGACTGGATGCCCGTAGGTGTCATTAAGATTTTTAAATTTATCTATATCTAACATTGCAATATGCAATTTTTTATTTCCACTCTTAAACTGTTTGAAAAGTTTACCCATCTGTTCATTAAGTTTTCGTTTATTATACATCTGGGTCAAATCATCTATATAGACTTTTCTGGCAAGCAGCTGATTTCTATTCGTCTCTATGATACGGGCAACAACAGGGGTCATCCTTTCAACTTCTTTTATCCATGACTCCTTGTTAAATGCTTCAGCGGTCTTTCTGTTAAGACGATAATGCCCCATCTGTTTACCCTCCACCACCAGGGGTACGTCAATGGTTGTTTCGTTAATTTCTTTAAGTTTTACTTCACTAATTGCTTCTGTCAGATTATGTTTTTCTTCTTCATGGTTATAGATAAAAGTTTCACCATCCGTCTTCATCTCAGTTGCGAGAAAATTATCATCATCAAATAGAAATACCTCTATCTGTTTCACCTTTAGAAAACCCATTATTTTTTTTATAGCAATCTCAAAAGGCTCAAGAATATTCTCAATTAGAAGTCTGTATTCATTTAAGGGAATATCAAGAGTTTCTATCTCGTGAACATGAGATACCTGAGCTTCTATAAGCTCATCTTTAATTTTCTTAAGATGTTCAACGTTTAGCGCTTTTTCCTGTGATTCTTTTTTGTAGTAAAGATAAAGCTCAATCAGCGTTGCCAGCTTTTTATATATTCTTTTAAGCCGGTCTTTCCCCTTCCAGACAAGGGGGCCTATTTTCCCCTGATTTAAAAACTCTAGAAATTCTTCCCCTAGAACAGTTCTTATTTTAGAGATATGTTTGTCTGGGACTTCTCTTGAGAAATCTTTTGATACCTGATTCTCAATTTCTTTTCTTGTTTCCTGGAACTGCTTTATGAGTTCTTCATCAAAATGAGAAGAGCAGACTCTTTCTTCTATCTCTTTTACAATATCATCTACGATTGCGCGAGATTTTTTCATTTTTCTCTTTAATTTAATTAAAACTAAACAACTTGTCTATTTTTATAAATCTACCAATTTCCTTCTGAATTGTAAAGTATCCTTTCCCTGGTAAAAATGCTGCTTCCTGTTAACTTCAAAGTATATATAAAAGTTCATTGAAAAAATCCAATTTCTTAAAATTAAAATAATGAGATTATATCATACAATTTCAACGGTCCTAAAACATCAATTTCGCTTAATAAAAACGATTTAACTTCAAATTACCAGTAATAGCTAAATTGCCATCGTTTTTTGCACCTATTCCTCTCCAAACAAAAGTGAAAGCAAAATCATCACAGCCACCATTACCAATCACTTATTGAAAAACCATACTAACATTAGCCTGGAATTTATAATACCTGTAACTAAAAAGGGGAAAACTTATGAGGTCATTGGTTCAGACGCGGCTGAAACTTTCGCAGCCGAAGATTACCAGCTCTTGTATATCACAATAGATATTAATGCCGTTTTAAAAACAATAATAACCATACAAAAAAACCAAAACTTAAACCGCTAGGGGGTCTCTGTTGAGGGTTCTGCTAAAGCTTCCGTATCTGTCTGGGCAATAGACTGAAGTTCTTCTACAGTTAATACTTCCTCTATATTTAACAGAATCTTGACCCCGTCTTTGGTCTTTGCCATACCCTTTATAAAGCTGGTACTGACCGAGACTCCGAAAGCCGGCGTATTTTCAACATGATTATCATCAATATCAAGAACCTCTGAAACGCTGTCCACAATGATACCCATCATAAGGAAAGACTCTTTCTGAAAAATCTCAACCACGATAATACAAGTTTGCTCAGTATCTTCTTTCTCATCCATACCGAACTTTCTTCTTAAATCTATGATAGGAATGACCTTCCCTCTCAGGTTAACCACGCCCCTTACAAATTCAGGGGTACGCGGCACCTTGGTTATTTCCATAATCCCGATAATCTCTTTAACCTTTAATATCTCGACTCCGTAATCCTCATTTTCGAGGCAAAAGGTCAGGTATTTTTCTGAAGGACTCTTACGATGTTTATTATTTTTATTTAAAGTTACTGACACTTTTTCTCCTTTATTTATTTTTATTAAAAGTCAGTTAACTCTTCATCATCATCAAAAGGAATTAGTTCTTCCGCTTTTTTATTCATGCTCACATTTGTTTCTGCTGATGATATTGTTGGTAAAGCTTGTACTGCCCTTCTTTTTCTCTCTACTGAAGGCACAGACATTAAGACTTCTGTTCCACCTTTTCCGCCAGACACTACGGTTTTCAATTCATTTACCAATTGCTTCATTTGTTCTGCCTGGGTACTAAGCTCTTCCGAAGCAGATGCCGATTCTTCTGAAGTTGATGCATTCTGCTGAGTGACCTTTTCCATCTCTGAAACAGCTGTATTAACCTGGCCGATACCTTTTGCCTGCTCACTGGAAGCTGCCGCGATCTCATCCACTAGACCGGACACCTTTTTTGATATTTCGATATTTTCTTCAAACGCTTCAGTTGTTGAAACTGTAATCCGGTTCCCGTTCTCAACGGCTTTTATGGTATTGTCTATCAAAATAGAGGTATTTTTGGCTGCTTCTGCAGATCTCATGGCAAGGCTTCTGACTTCATCGGCCACCACGGCAAAACCCGCACCAGCCTCTCCGGCCCGGGCAGCCTCAACAGCGGCATTTAAAGCCAGCAGGTTGGTCTGAAAGGCGATCTCATCAATCGTCTTTAGGATTTTTCCGGTTTCCTCGCTGGACTTGGTAATATTCTGGATCGCCTCGATCATTTCAACCATATGCATATTGACCTTGTCCAGAATCCGGCTGGATTCCCCCATAATATTTTTTGCCTCATTGGCATTATCCGCATTCTGTTTAGTCATGGAGGACATCTCCTCAAGCGTGGCTGAGGTTTCCTCCAGAGATGACGCTTGCTCAGATGAGCCCTGAGCCAGAATCTGGCTGGAAGTGGCCACCTGGCTCGAAGCAGAAGTCACCTGATTAGACCCTTCATTTAACTGTTCCATTATTGCATTAACTGGCTTGATGATCAGACGTCCGATAAAAACAGCAAAAAAGATCAGCAGCACGGTTCCGCCAGCCAGACAGAAAAGAAGAAACATTTCTGCCTGTTTTCCCATTGAGATAAGCGATTTTGCGCCATTTTCAAACATGATTATGCTTGCTTTTTTAATCACTATAAGCGCCTCTTCAAGTTCATACACCGCCTTTTTGGTTTCTCCCATCATTTTGTTTGTCTGTTGGGGCAGGATTGCAGGATCGTTTTTTATTTTTCCCACAACCGTAAGGAATCCATCTTTATAGTTCTGGTAAGAACCTTTAAGACTATCTGCTTTGTTTTTTGTTTCCTGAGACAGCTCATCGTCCAAGTAAACCAGTTTTTTTAATTTATCAATATCCGAGAGAATCCTTGCTGATTGAACATCAAATTTTTTCAGATAGCCTTTTTGTTTTTCCGGATTTCCGATATTCAGAAAAAAATTCTTTTCATACCGCCTATGCATCAGCATAGAGTTTCCGATTTTTTCTGTTGTTAAAATAATTGGCACATCTAAAGAAACGATCGCTTCTCCGGATCGGATATTTATGCTGAATACATAATAAGAGTAGAGACTGATAATCACGGTAATAATTATTGCCGAACCAAATCCAGAATACAAAAGTTTCTGAACTCCTGCCTTTTTCTTCATTTTTCTCATCCTTCCTGCTTTATATAAATCAATTTAATAATTATTTGTGCCCAAAATTTATTAAATATAATTGCAACTCATGTGCCAAAACATATAAGCTACCTTATTTAAAATATAATAAAGAAAAATCAAACATTTACGTTTATTATAAATAACCAGCTAAAAACTGTCTGAAAGGATTTTGTCTTATTTTACAAGACAAAGTATTATGGAATGAGATTAGTATTGCCAAATATAACTTATCTAATTGCTAATACAATTAAAATAGTTGTGAAATTTAATTAAACAGGTCTGCAAGCAGCTCATTCACATCAGCCTGATAGACCTTTGTCTGGGGGCCTTTAAGCTCTGACATCCTCTTTTTGGTCTCCGTCTAATCTCATTAATTTTTTTTCCGGCTCATTCTCTTTTGCTTTTATCTTAAGACCTGTTGTCATGAACAGTTCAAACACAGTCGTCTGAACCTGTTTAAGCGCATGAATAATCCTCTTGATCCTCTGACCGGTCAGATCCTGAAAACTTAAAAGGGTCATCACTTTCATCAAATCATTGTTCAAATTACTATTTGATTCAATGAGCTCTTCTATTCCCTCATTACTCAGTTTTCTCTTCTTTAAAGCCTTTAACCCCTGTCCAACTTTTGCCTGAAGGTTCATCTGCTTTTCAATTACCCCCATAATATTCTCAGTTGCTTTTTTTGTAGTCTGTACAATTGCATCCAGCTGTTCAGATGCTTCAGAAAAAAGTTCTTCTGTCTCTTTTTTATCCATTGATATGCCAGAACCCTCTTCTTTGTTTACAGAAGTCATCTCTTTATATATACTGATCAACCCATTTGGAAGTTCATTATTAATGGTCTTTTAAAACTCGCCCTCCAGCATCACTTTTGAAAGGTTATCGCTTATTCCGTCCTCAATGATCTTATTAATACTCTGCTTAATATCTCCAACCAAACTGCTGGTTACTTTTTTCACCAATTCATTTACTATTTTCTCGTTCGAGATCATGAAATTCTCCTTAGTAAGGATAACTGATATTATCTTTTATATACTGGTTATAGAATATAGATCACATTGTGTTAAAAAAGAGACTAAATTACACACTTTTTCTACTTGACAGAAAAGATAATCAAAACTATACTTGAAACTGAATTCACATTCATAAACATGTAAAGGATTAGCAGAAATCGTGGTACAGGATTCAAAGAAATTTAAGATACTTAACTCAGCAACACGGGTTTTCGCAGAAAAAGGGTTCCAGTATGCGACCATGGCAGAAATAGCCGAAGGCGCGGGAATCTCAACAGGACTGACTTACTCCTATTTTAAAAACAAGCTTGATGTACTTCTTTCTATAATCGTTGATTTCCTTCAACACATAAACCAGCTCAACGCTGCACAGCTTAGTAGTTTAGAAAACCCTTTGGACAGGATATACGCTGTTTTTCATAACTTTGAAAACCTTGTTATAAAGGACAAAAAAGACTACCACCTGGTTAAAGTACTTAATGAAGGCCTTCCGCACCTGGTCATGATAAGTGAGCCGGATCTGCAGGAAAAACGCCAGAAAATAATTGGGGAAAACAGAACCCTAATAAATACAGTTGATACAATAATCGCCGAAGGACAAGAAAAAGGCGTGTTTGACAGTTCTCTTTCACCCAGTGTAATGCGCCAGGTTCTGTGCGGTTCTATTGAACGGGTAATTTACGGACTTTTCTTCAGCACTTTTAGCGGCGAAGATATCGGCTATAAAAAGGAAGATGCCAGCCGGGCAATTGAGCTTCTTATTAAGAAGTTTATAACCGCATAAAAACCTGTCTATTTATTATAAAAGACGGGTTTTTATATGTCCCGGACATGAAAATGAATTCATATTCACAACATTGCTTTTTCTATATAATAGGAAAAAATCATAAAAATAAAAGAAAAAAGAATAAAGAAAAATAAAAAGGCTGGACTATAAAGAAAATCATCTTTTTAATCATAAAATAATAGAGGGAAAAAATGACAGATTTGAAAAAAAAATTGTCCACAGAAGAATTAAAAGATGTAGCTGAAACCCTTTTATACCCCCTGATATCAAGATATGTTGAGACCCAAAAAGAGAACGGGGTCATTAAAGATCCGAAGTCTGTTGAGATCATCGACGCCCTTGATTATGATGTGAAAAACACAAAACTCTTTCCCATAAGCCAGTTGGGCGCCTGCCTGAGGACCATCATTTTTGATGAAGCTGTTTTTGCTTTTCTTAAACAGAATCCGGACGGAATGGTCATCAATTTAGGTTGCGGTCTGGATACCCGTTTCCCCAGAGTTGATAACGGAGAACTGCTCTGGTTTGACCTTGACCTGCCTGAAACAATTAAGATCAGAAAAAACTTTTTTTCAGAAAATACCCGTCATCGCTTTATCGCAAAATCAGCCTTGGATCCAACCTGGCCGGATCAAATACCCAAAGACAAAAAGCTTCTCATCATTATGGAAGGACTGTCCTTTTATTTTACAGAAGAAGAAAACAGAAAAGTAATTTCTATTATCCGAGAGAATTTTAAGGATGCTGAGTTTTATATGGAAGCCTTTGATCCATCATTTATTACCCTGTGTTCATACCTTAAGACAAAAGACCCTCTGGATAAAAAAGCGGTAAACCTGCTGAAGTGGGGAATAAAAAACGGGAAAGAGATGGAGGCTTGGGAACCGGGTATTCGACATATTGGGGAAGAATCGGTTGTAGATAAAAGACGAGATTGTTTTTCATTATTTAACCGAATTATGTTCAGACTTATTCCGTTAATGAGAAGAATGACAAAAATAGTTCGTTTGAAATTTACTGAACCTGTTAAACGTGAAGGATGAAAGGTTTTTTAGTCTTTAAATACTTCAAGGACTTAAAGTATTTTAGGCCCATTTAAAACTCAATAGCCTAAAAACAATAAACATGAAACGTGAAAACCTCACAGATAAACAGGCCTCAGAACTTATTGTGCAGCTTGTTAAAAAGACCAGAGCGCATCCTGATATTATGCGGGGTGCAAGTGTCAGGGCCAGTCTTGCGATCATTGAACTTGTACGAGGATACAAGTGTATCCGAGGCAAACTCACCAGAGACGAACTTAAAGACGCTAGCATGCTGTCACTTCCAACAAGAATTAAGGTTCGGCCTGAATCAGGGAAAACACCGAAATATGTAATCCTGGAAATTATTCAGGAGGTTGTGTTCGGGATACAGTCTCTTGAATATGGTGACCCATTTAAGAAAGAAAAACCACCCGGGAAAAAAGAACCGGGCGCAGAGTTTACTAAAGAACTGATGGACTTTCAGGAACAGCAGTACAAAGGAAAAACAAGGCTAAAGAATCTTCATGCAGAATTTATAAGAAAACAAAAACAAGGGCATGCTGTTGATCCGGAGGATCTTGATTACAATCTGCTTGAAAAAAAGATGTATGACCTTGAAACAGAGGGTATGCTTAAATTTGATGAGATTGGAGACGGGTATCAGCTGCAGTCTTCAGCGATTATTTTTCTATTGAAGAACATATTAAAAAAAGATTTTTCAAAAACTGTTAAAAGCACAAAAAAGGAAACTGCCTCTGAAAAATCATCTGTAAGAAAATATATGAAAGGGGACACTTACCGGATGATGTCTCCGCGCCATACCTTAAGAAGGATAATACGGAAAGGAAAGACAATTGATGAAATAAGCGTTAATGATATCCGGTGTTTTGAAAAGGTGTCAATTACAGGCAAAGATATTGCTGTGTGTATAGACGTGAGTGAATCAATGAAAGAGGGGTTAAAACTGTGCTATGCAAAACTTGCTGCAGCAGGTGTGGCAAAAACAGCAGCCGCAAATAAAGACAGAGTCTGTCTCGTGTCCTTCAGCAATACGGCTGAAACAGTCTGTTCCTTAAGTATGGACCTGCACAAAATATCACAGGCATTGCTGGGTATTCAAACCGGGAAATACACCAATGCCGCAGATGCAGTAAAAACAGCAAGATCGCTTTTAAAAAAAGGAAATGCAACAAATCAAAAACAGATTATTATGATCAGTGACGGACTTCCAAACATATCACCTGAAGAAGAGCTTTGCTTTCAAACGGGTGATGAAGAGATGGAAAATTTTGGAATAAGCTTTGGTGCCCAAATAAGTAATCAGCATTTTCATTCTGAAATAAAAACAGAAATGCAGACCATGTTTAAAAATTTGAATGCCTCAAATGCGGCTTATAAGGAAGTAAAAAAATCAAGAAGGAAAAATATAGAAGTATCATTTCTGTATATTGGGAGTGACGATGAGCGCGGAATAACATTTGCTAAAAAGGTTGCGAGGCTGGGAAACGGGACCTTTTATCATGTTAAAGATATCACAGCGCTTCCAAGTAAAGCGTTTCAGTTGGGATGTGTATAGTCTCAAATACTTGTAGTTGAATTAAAGGCAGAGGGTATTACCGCTGACAATTTAAAGTCTGAAAGGTTTTTGTGGCGAGGTAAAATCAGGATTCTGCGTGATAAAGTAATTTTCCATATCCGGCTGTGTCAAAATCAATCAACTCCATGCCCACGGCATAATCAAAGAGTTTTTCTTCCTTGAGCTTGCGTACCCACTTAATAACTCCCTGAACCGTGGTAGGATTGGGTGCTGTTTCAAGGCTTATATTTATCTTTTGTCCGATATCAATAAACTCGTTATGGTCAATAAGCAACCCAAGACCCTTGCTGCTAAAATCCATCAGAAGACCGTCACTGGAGTGGCTATTGTTTCCAATAGTGGCTCTGGCTTGAATTGAAATACGTTCATTTTCTCGATTGTCTTTCTCCTGCATAAGAACTCCTTTTCTTATTTTAGATAAGATATCTTCTTAATAACAGATGAATTTTATTTTGTAAATAGTAAAATTTAAAATAATTTTTAAAAATTAGCAATAAACACAATTTAATTGTAGGTAATAAGATAATAAAACTTAAATTTTACATTTTTAATATTGTTTTTTCCGCAAATACTATTAAAAATCAAAAACATACATATGAATTTTTTTTCTAAAACAAACTAAAGCATCCGATTTAGAACGTTTATGCGTAATCTCTCATTAATAATGTAACAAAAGAAGATTTAGAAAAATTATTATATTATTTTAAGACCTTCAAAAATAAATATAATAATTAAAACCAGAGAGGGTTAACATCGAAGATTTTATTGTGGTGTTTATTTTAGTACTTGATAAAACAAACCTCGCGACTGCGTCACTTTATTTATCTTGTGATTTAATTCCAGCACTTTCAGGTGTTTATTTATCTCGTCAGACTTAAGACCAAGACCCCTTGAAAGGTCATCCAGCGTGCATGGTCTTCTAGAAATAGTTTCAAGAATTGCTGACTCTATATCTTTACGAAATGTTTTTTTATCCCTTGATCCTGCAGGCGATGCAACAATAACCACATTTTCAAGCCCCCAAAAATCAGCAATCTTTTGCAGTTCGTTTACGGTTGCAGCCCGAATATTTTCTATTGCTCCGGGCCGATCAAGGGTATTTAGTTGAATAACATCAGGCTGGATCTTTTTAAAAGAACGTCTTAACAGCTCTAAATGAGATTCGCTGTCGTTATAACCCGGAAGAATAAGGACTTCAAGCCATATTTTACCTTTATACTCTTTTCTGAATTCCTGTAGACCCTTTAGGTGTTCTTTAAAATTAAGACTTTGACATGGCCTGTTTATTTTGTGAAACACAGAGTCGGAGGCAGCGTCAAGTGAGGGAAGCACTAGGTCTGCACTCAGCAGTTCCTTCCTGACTTCCTTTTTAAAAAACAGGCTTCCATTTGTTAAAACTGCGACCGAAACATCTGTATATTTATTCTTTATAAACTTTATCACATCGCCAATGCGGACATTTAGAGTGGGCTCCCCGGCTCCCGAGAAAGTAATATAATCCGGTGCAGGATTAGCAAACAGGTATTTATCCAGCTCTTTTATAACCGAATCATAGGAAACGTATTCTTTTCTTTCAAGCGTAAGCTCTGTTGTGGGTCCGCATTCACAGTATACACAATTAAGAGAGCATACTTTGTGAGGAACGAGATCTACACCCAGAGACATTCCCAGGCGTCTTGACGGAACCGGTCCAAAAAGATATTTATACATGGTCAAACTTGTTTCATTGTTAGTGTTATTATTTTTTTAGGTTGTAATGAGAATACAAAAACCATCCTGTTTGCGCAAGATTTTTGATTATTATTTCCACTCTCGATTATCTAAAAATAGATAGATCAATTAATCCTGTCTATGGTAAAGTTTCTCACCTGTTTGTTTACAAGCTCAAAAATATAATAGTATAAAAACAATAAAACATATCTACGCTGTTACAGAGAAAAGCCTCATGGAATTTATAGCGGACCTGCATATCCATTCATATTTGTCACGAGCTACAAGCAAACAGATGAATCTGGAAAACCTTTATAAATGGGCTCAACTTAAAGGTATTTCTGTTCTTGGTACCGGTGATTTTACTCATCCGGTATGGTTTTCAGAAATTGAAAAAAAACTGGAGCCTGCAGAGCCGGGCCTTTTTAAATTAAAAAAAAATACCGCACAGAGATAGACAAAGACATACCGGAATCATGTAAAAATCCGGTCCGGTTTATGCTTAGCGTTGAGATAAGCAATATTTATAAGAAAAATGATAAAGTCAGAAAAGTCCACAGTCTTATTTATTCTCCTAATCTTGATTCAGCAGACAGACTGAACAAAGCTCTTGACCTAATTGGAAACATTAAATCAGATGGACGACCCATAATCGGAATGCATACCAAAGATCTCCTTCAAATGGCGCTTGATTCTTCCGAAGATAATGTTTTAATTCCAGCGCATATCTGGACACCCTGGTTTTCTGTACTTGGCGCATCAAGCGGATTTGACAGTATTGAGGAATGCTTTGAAGATCTAACTCCTCACATCTTTGCCCTTGAAACAGGACTGTCTTCTGACCCGCCCATGAATTGGATGATCTCTGACCTTGACAGATTTGTCCTTATTTCAAACTCTGACGCCCATTCTCCTTCAAAACTTGCGAGAGAGGGAAATATTTTTACCTGCGATCTTTCGTATTTTGAAATAATGGACAGCCTTCGAAAGAAAAAAAAGACGGGATTTTCCGGGACTCTGGAATTCTTTCCTGAGGAAGGGAAATATTTTTACGATGGACACAGAAATTGCAAACAACGGATGAGTCCTGAAGAAACCATGTCAAAAAACGGCAAATGCCCGGTATGCGGGAAAAAAGTAACGGTTGGCGTTTTGCACCGGATCAGCGTTCTTGCAGACAGAAAACGGGGATTTGAACCCAAAAATAAATTCGGGTTTGAAAGTATTATTCCTTTGGCAGAGATAATTGCCGGGATACACAGCTGCGGTGTAAATACCAAAAAAGTTTCTAAAGAGTATATGTCTCTGCTTGTACAGTTTGGGAATGAGCTGTATATTTTAAGGCATTGCCCCTCAACAGATCTCAAACAGGCCGGTTTTGAAATTCTGGCAGACTCTCTGGAAAGGATGCGTGCAGGGAAGGCATCTATTACAGAAGGTTATGACGGGGAATACGGAATAATTGATGTAGTCAACAGCTAAAAATATTTAACTAAAAAATTCAAGCCGTAAATTGTTGAAGTTATTATAGTCAGTTCCGGCTTTCTCCATAAAGGGCAAAGAGCTGTTTAGTAAATCTTCCTTTTTCCCCAATTCCTGCCTTGTATTCCCTCTTATTTATTCTATATTTGAGGTAGAAACAAGCTCTTTTCTTTAAACCTTTTAGAGGGGAAGATAAAATGAAAGCAGGTATCATTTTTACGGGCTCAGCTCCGATTCTTATTCTCACCACTTATGATTCTTTTACTGGTGATAACTTCGTGGAAAAACTAAAAACAAAAGGCATTAACAAATTTATCGCTTATGAAGTTTCCGTTGAGAGGGCTAAAGAAAAATACGGAATGCACTTCCCTATAATTATGAATGACCTTAAACAATCAGACGATTTGCGTGTACTTGACTATAACGGACACCACATAATGAACAATTTTTCTTTTGAAGAAATGGGCCAGCCTGTTTTTTACGAGTAATCCGCCTTTTTGTATTAAACCCCACTTAATATTTCACCCGAGGCGGAAAGATCTGTTTTACGGTTAAATTATTTTCACTTTATAACAACATGCCACGAATTTTATTTTTAATTTTTTTTACGGTTAGGATTGGCAGGAAATCAGCCTTTTTCAACCCGCGCTACCTGTTCTTTGAGTTCATTAATACTCCAGAGACAGGCAAAGCCAAACACACTCATAATCCCAGAGAGGATAAATTCGGAAATAAAGGCTGAAGCTCCAACACTAATTAACCCCACAACCAGAAAGATTGGCCAGGTTTTGACGTCAATATGATATTCCGTCTTGATAACAATAGGATGAAATACTCCGATAATTAAAAATGCTGCCACACCTATAATAATGCCATCAAAATTCATACTTTCTCCCTCCTGTAAGAAGCAAGTTTGTCTTTTTCTTGAATTAGTCCATTTTTAAGAAGCTATATTTTATAGCGGTAATTTCTTACCTACACATTTCTCAACAAGTGACAAAAGCTTTGGCCAGGTATCCGGTTCAAAACCAAAAACCCCAAAACATCTTTTTTTGTTCCCTTCATGATCAGCCATAATCGTCCAGGAAGAGTCATCGCAGGCACAACAGTCAAGGTTTGGCGGCCAGGTATAAAATCCGAGCCTTTCAAGCTCTGAAAAAAAAGTATTTAGCTTAATCGATGAAATCTTTTTTTCAGTTTCCTGTTTTTTCCTGCAGACAGTTTCCTTAATTTTAATAACGCCATCTGACATAATGGAAACCGAAAAAGAATTATCCGGTTTAATTATTTGAAAGTAAAAATGTTCTTTTGATAAATCTGCCATAATTTAAGGACTTTCTGCCAGAAAAATAGCCCGCTTGGGCGCGGTGCAGCCTTCGATGGTTTTATTATTATCTTTCGGATCCAAAAAATCAGAGAGAGATTCAAATACCATCCAGTCTGTCTTTCTCTGTTCTTCAATGGTGGTCTGGTTAACATCAATCAGACGTATATGCTTAAAGCCCGCCCGTTTCAGCCAGGACTCAAGGGTCAGACAGCTGGGAATAAACCATACATTAGGCATTTTTGAATAACGGCCTTCCGGAACCAGCACCTCCCCCTTTTTCCCGTCAATTACAAGCGTTTCCAAAACCAGCTCACCGCCGGGTTTAAGCGTGTTTTTCAGTTCTAACAAATGGTCAAACGGAGAACGGCGGTGATACAGAACACCCATTGAAAAAACCGTATCAAATATTCTTAACTCCTTCGGCAGGGTCTCTATTCCAATGGGCAGGACATAGACTTTTTCAGAATTGATAAAATGATTTACGGCAGCAAATTGTGCAATAAAGGTAAGAAAGGGATCGATTCCAATAACAAGGGCTGCGTCAGCACCGCTCATCCGCCAGCAATGATATCCATTACCGCAGCCCACATCAAGAACCTTTCGTCCGGTCAATGGCTTGATATGGTTCTTCAGCCTGACCCACTTAAGATCAGACCTCCATTCGGTATCAATCTCTATCCCGTATATATTATAGGGCCCTTTTTTCCAGGGCTTTAGTTCGTGCAATAGCTCGTAAATTCTATTACGGGTTTCATCATCACAATCTTTGATATTACCTACGCTTATAGCTGGCGAATTCAAATCAATTACTGAGGGAACCGATTTTGGAAGTGCGGTTATTAGCTCCTTCCATTTCGGAAGAAGAGCCTGCCTGCTTTCATGCATAGCAGCGTCTATTTTTTCAGGAAGCCCTGAAAGCAGACGATCCATCTTAAGCTTTCGGAGCTTGTCATAAAAAAGAGTGAAATTAATCATTTTATGGCCGCAATCGACATAAAGTTAAAACACTGAAACCAGACCGTTGAGGTTGAAAAGCCGGCTTTTTCAAGACGCTGCTGATGGGTTTGTAGGGTTTCTGAAAGCAGCACCTTTTCAAGAGCTGTGCGTTTCTGGCTTATCTCAAGATCACTGTATCCGTGAGCCTTTTTAAAGGTATGATGCATTTCAATATTTAAAGCTTCCTCCTGTTTGTCATCAAAAGATACCTTTTCAGAAAGAATAAGAACCCCTCCCGGCACCATTCCAGAAAATATTTTATTAAAAAGCGCTTCTCTCTTTTTTGGTTCAATGAACTGAAGAATAAAGTTAAGCACCACAATGGAGGCCTTTTCTATTACTACGTCCTGAATGTCCGCGCAAATCAGTTTTATTGGAACTTGAGAAGTATCTGCTTCAATCCGGGTTCTGCACTTTTCTATCATCGGCTCTGAATTGTCTACCGCAATAATAGAGCATCCTGGCTGTTTGATGTTTTTGCGCATCGCTAAAGTTGCCGCACCCAGTGAACAGCCAAGATCATAACAAAAACTATTTGTTTGGGAATATCTCTCCGCAAGAAGGCCGATCATTGAAATAGTGGTTCTGTATCCCGGCACAGAACGTTCTAACATATCGTCAAAAACAGCAGCAACATCCTCGTCAAACCGGAATGGTTCTACCTGCTTTTTTTTTTCAGCATACAGTGAATCTTTTTTTTCCATTTTGATCTTTAATATTATTCTAAATAATAATTATATGGTTATTACACGGGTCAGACACTAGAATTATCAGATGAAACTTTTAGTGTCAATCGATTATAAAACAAAGCACGTCCGGTTCCAGTCTCAATAAACTTAAACCCCGGAAAACATATTCTGTCGCATCGTTTTTAATTGTCAGGAAAGAAAAAACAGATTGTAAACCGAACCGTATCTATTTACAGCGAAAAAATGAGGGCTTCCGTGAAATATTCTGGTCAAAAATAAAAACTAAACGTTACACTACCTAAGTTAAAATTTCTGTCTGCCGCATAATCACTGGTATCCGCAGCCGATATTTTATTCAAATCTTCTGTTATTATGGGAAACAGGCCTTCTGTTCCGACCAGTATTTCTCTTACCTTATCCGTATTATTCTCAAACTCTTTTTCAAATCTGTCCGTAATATTTACTGTTCCGTTGCTGTTCAGTGTAAAAGAAGACTGTTCAAGCTCATCCTTTATGTCATTAAGATCTCTGACAATACTGTTCTTAATGGAACTGTCTATATATTTTCCATTTTTATTTAAAAAAAGGACATACTCATTGTGAGTTAAAATAATCTCTTTTATTTGATTCTGTGCGGAAGAAGAACCATTTTTTACCGCTATGGTAACTGTATCTTTGGTCTCCTCAAGCAACTCAAGTCCTAACTTTCCATTATCTGTTGCTATACTGTTTGATTCAGATTCAACGCTAATATCATTCAGCACATAAACGGCTGTGCTGCCCGCCTGAATATTCTGATCAAGCTTTAAATCGCTTACAATTGTTCCGCTATCATCCTGTAAAATAAAATCATTTGAAACTCCCGTCTCTTTAGTACTTACTTTGAGATATGATGCTTCCTCATAAAGATTGTAAGAAAGGTTGCTGTAGACCTTTCTTTCTGTCTCAACAACTTCTGCTTCAAGATCACTGTCTGCCTCATTAATGGCCAAAACTAGTTTATTAAACACGTCCCTGTTTGTATCCGGGTCTTCTGCGCTCTTGTCCACATAAATGTCCACTGACTGAGCGGTTCCGTTTTTTTCAATCTCAAAGGTGTGTGTCCCGCTTGAAAGATCGGTTTCTTCATTACTTGAAAGTACTGTACTTTTGAATGTCTTTGACTTTGCGATCGAAACTATATCCAGTTCATGGATCTTTATTTCAGCCCCGGACTCTGCATCAACAGAGACCTTGGTTGTATTTGAAGCAATTGCCGTTCTATAAAGCGTGGGGTTATTTCCCTCTGGAAATTCAAAGGAATCAATTAACTCACTTAGTTCGGTTACCCTGCCTTCCAATTCATCAAGGGATTTTGCCTGAAGAAGTTTTTCTCTTCCTTCCGATGTAAATGAAACAACAACTGTGGTTCCGGATTTTCTTGAAGACGTTTTTTCTGTACGAAGATATCCGTAAGGAAATCCGAGACGATACAGACCTGTGACAGAATCCAGGTTAAAGTTCATATTTCATCCTAAAGAATAATCATACATATATTATGTAAACCCTATACGTCTTATACTCCTATCGGCAAAATCACTTGATTTCACGAGAAATCCCACGATTTTTTTACTATATCTATCTTTTGAGGTAGAAAAAACCTGTTTCGGTGAAGCTCTTTACTTCCCATATCTTCTCTGTTAACCTGAGACCCATCAAAATCTAAAGGAGAGTACTATGGTCATAGATATTCACAACCACTTGCCCCCTAAAAACAGTCCCTACCGGTTGCCGGCAGAAGAATACTTAAACATTATGGATGAGGCAGAAATTGATAAGATTATAACCCTGGGAAAAGATTATGGCAAACTGGGCGATAAAACAGATTCAAACCTTTCAGATGATGATGCCGCGGAATTTGTAAAAGCACACCCCGACCGGTTCTTGGCCTTTACCGCAGTTCACCCGGACAGACCTTCAAAAGTTAATGTGGACCGGATAGAGCATGCAGTTAACGAACTTGGATTTAAAGGAATAAAGATAAATCCGCCTTCAGGGTTTTATCCCAACGATGAAAGGCTATATCCCTCTTATCAAAAAGCACAGGAACTGAAAATACCGGTCATGTTTCACATGGGGGTTAAACCGCCTGCTGAAGGCTGCCGCTTAAAGTATTGCCGACCCACTTTTATTGACGATGTTGTGGTTGATTTTCCCGACCTACCCATCATAATCGCTCACGCAGGCTATCCCTGGGTAAACGAAACAATCATGGTGGGCCTGTATGCGGAGAATATTTACGTTGACATTTCAACCTTGAACCAGATTGAAGAAGCAATGGGTGAGCCGGTTATTCTGCCGACACTTAAAAAACTTCATGCCTCTCTTGGATCCCGTAAAATTGTTTTTGGGTCTGACGGAATATTTAATCTTGAAACAATAAAAGAGGCGGTTCTATCTGCTGATTTTTTAACTGCAAATGATAAAGAAAATATTTTATGGAAAAATGCAGCGGCACTTTTAAAAATTTAGGCGCTTCAACAAAATATGTGGGCAAACTACACCGCCCGCTTCGCTCAAGGCACAGAGCACGCAGAGAAAGGCAGGAGTTTAAAAGCTAAAAAACAAAATGCCGTTTGTTGTTCACTTTATATTTGTTGAATAATTATGGACATAAATAAATTAAGCAAAGAAATTATAGGTTGTGGAATTGAGGTTCATCGGTGTTTGGGTCCCGGACTTTTAGAATCAGCATATGAAGAGTGTCTTTGTCATGAGCTTAAACTCAAAAAACTTGATTATTTTAGGCAAAAACCATTACCTGTTGTATATAAAGGTAAAAAACTTGATTGTGGTTATAAACTTGATGTGGTTGTGGAAAATAAAATAATTTTAGAATTAAAGGCTTGTAAACAGATAGAAGCTATTCATAAAGCGCAATTGTTAACATACTTGAAGCTTTCAGGGCTCTCCTTAGGACTTTTACTTAACTTTAATACTGCTGTGCTTAATCGAGGAATAATGCGAGTAGTTAATGATTTTGAATAAAACAAAACGCAGTTCTTTGCGTTCTCTGCGGCTTTGCGGTTAAATCGAACTTAATTAAATTAACGCTAAGAAAAATCACTCACAGATTTTATTGTCGAAACAAAATTTATTGTAAAAGGTATAAAAATGGATTGCCTTGAAGCCATTAAAAAGAGAAAAAGTGTCAGGCGCTTTGCAAAAGAGGTTCCTTCAAAAGCACTGATACTTGAATGTCTTGAAGCCGCTTCCTGGGCACCGAATCCAACCAGCCAGCAACCCTGGCAATTTATTGTTCTATCCGGGGACTCTTTGAAAAAAGCAACAGAAAGTATCAAAAAGTCCTACTCCAGCGCAGCAGGCAAGACAGCTCCACAGCTTATTGAAAACAGCGAGAACTCTCGGATACTTGAACAGCGAAAGAAAGAAAACTTTTCTGAAATGCTAGGTTTTCTTAAGGAGCAGAATGCAGACATGACTTCTTTGGGAGAGGAAAATTTTAACTTTCATCAAGCGCCCCTGGCCATCATCTTTGCGACCTATCCGTATAAAGATCAGAATTATATGAAGTCAACCCTCTCTGCCATGCAGACCTTTATGCTGGCTGCCACAGCCCGCGGACTTGGAACATGCTGGGCAAATGCTGTTTCAATTTGTCAGGATGCTATTAAAAAAGAACTTGGTCTTCAGGACGAACTCATTTTAGTTGACGGAATTTCTGTTGGATATCCTGAAAAAGAATCTCCCATCAATAATGTTCCCCGTCACCGTCTGCCTATAGAAGATGTTTCTATATGGCTTGATTAGATCTTTTAATTTATTTCTCAAATTGCCAGAATTAAAAACCACCATCCAGGCTCTATCCTTCGGTTGTCAGGTGTGCTGAAAGTGCTCCGACTAAAAGCATGCTTAGGTTAATCGTGATATTGTTTTACAAACATGAGTCAAGACGAGACCTGACCCCTTTTCATTGCTTAGCCAATGGCCAATGTAGATGCAGCATCTTTATTCGTGGTTGTTAAGCAAACAGCCGGGCTCAGAGAGCCCGCAAAGATCAAGGGCCACGGAAGTGGACGGTTTCCTTTTGCCTCCTTGCGCAAAGCGCAAGATTTCCGGCAAACAATGAAAATATTTTTTAATGCTTTAAAATTTATAGAACCATAAATAGAAATACGATCGTTTTCTTTTGATGATTTCACCTTTTTAAAACGTTCCTTTTTGGTTTATGGTATTTGAGGGGAAATACTTGCTTTTCATATAACTTCTGGTAATCTGAATTTTTACCAGTGTAGTGAAAGTTAAGGTTATTATCGCTTATGTAGACTTTTAAGGAGTGCTGAAAAGTTAAGGATACCAGAAGTTATGTTGATTCTGGCATAGCGTCTTAAAAAATCAGTACAAATCCACAAACAATTTTACATTACTTAAAAAAACCAGATATTTGCAATGAATATTGGGTTTTTCACGTCATACAGATATAGACACGATAATTAATCAAAAACAATTTAAAGGAGAAATTTATGGATAAGTTTATAGTAGTAATTATAGTTTTAGTGGTTGTTTTCTTTATAAATCAACCTGACAAATTATTTAATTTAATTAACCAACCAAAGGTTGAAATCCATCTTGACGACTTTAATGTTAGAGGTTCTATTAATTCTAAAGGGGATTTTTGTTATGATGTTAACCTAACAAATACAAACAAAGATCCCGTTGTAATTTCTGTTTTAAAAACAGAAGGCAGCCTAGATAAATTATCCGATACTGTTGAAGTCAATAAGACTATTGCTCCAAATGAAAGTATAACAGTTCCTGTTTGTCATTATTCAGCAGTTTTTACTGGAATAATTTCAGGAAAACAGGAACTTGAGATAAAAGTTTTTGTAAAGGATTCAGAAAATAAAAGCATTACATGGGTTAAACGAAAAGTGAGATATTAAACCCATCAATCCTCCAGTAGACTATCTTAATGGAGGTTTATATTTTTGTGAGACTGGTAGTGTGAAGTTACTGATAAATATTATTTTGTGTAATGTGAAATATAAAAAAGGCCAATACTATTAATATTTTAGGCTGAGGAAATGGGAGGGTAAGGATGAATATAAAATCTTTATTAAGTATACTTATAATGACTGTTACGTTGTCTTATGGTGCTTCTACGCTTGCACTATGTGAAATCATTGAGACAGCCAAGACCAGAAAACCAAAATCTGATTGCCCGAGCTTTACCGATGTTTCCTCAGGAATAACTATGGCATGTCCAGCTGGGTGGGTTTTTATGAAGCCCTCAGAAGTTCGTGAAAAAACTAATGGTCAATTACAGGTTTCGCCAAACACGTTGGTATTTTGCGTGAACCCGAGTAATCCTGACCTGAATATCAACGTACGCTATACCGGGGATGCAAGCAGTGAAGCTCCTAGCAATGAGGCAGCTAAAGAATTCCTTTTATCACTAGAAGGAAACCTGACAAACAACATGCAGCGGAATGGATTTAATAAGGAATCGTCTTGTATGACAAAAGTTGGAGGTGGTGCAGCCCTTGAAATGATTTTATCGGCTTCTCGGGGACAGACAGTTATGAAACAAAGGTCTGTCCTGTTAATTGCAAAGAGCAAGGGTTTTTCCATTACATGCACTGCTCCACAATCTTTATTTAATAGTACCAATTCCACAGTTTTTGATGCGTTTGTCTCAAGCATAATAGTCAGATGATGATAGTCAAGGCCAGCAATTCTGATTCATTGCAATTTGTCAATTCAGAATTCCGACAAGCATATAATTTACACCAAAAAAGTCAGGTGATTGCTTGGTTCCGAAAATTGTTCAACAAAAAAATAGGGGGGTAAAACGTCTTTTCTTTAATTGGTGTTTCAATAATAATTATTATTAATGATGAAAATTTCACATAACATAATACCTATAACTATTAGGAGATTTTATGAAGAAAAGCACCTTAGTTCAGGATAAGAAAGTAAATTACTATATGGCAAAGTTATCTATTGTTATTTGTGGCATTGCCATTCTGGCCGGATGTGTTTCTCAGAATATCGAAAAACGTAATGAACAATTAGGATTATCTGGCTTAAAAATAGGCATGAATATTGAAACATTAAAAGAAAAATATGGGGATAAACTAAAAAGTGAATTCACGCTTGACGGGCAAGGATTTAAAGTTGAGACAACCGAAAAATGGAATCATGGAATATCTTTTATATTTAAAGAAGATAAACTTATTAAAATATTTGCATCAAAAACTATTAAAGACGATGCCCATTTTCAGGCAACACTAGAGGATTTAGAATTAATCCTGGGATCTCCCGACGATGAGAGTCCGAAGTTGGTCCCTCATTTTCTAATGAGACTTTGGGGAGAAGGCAAGTTAGTACATGGTACAGTTATGCCTGAAGTGCAAGCAAAGGGAGAATATGTTCTTGTTTGGTTTATGCCTTCGCAGTTTAAGCCAGGAAAAAGGAATGAAGATGCATTATGGTTAATTATTGAACAAAAAGATTGATAGTATATGATGTTGTTGATAAACCATACATTTAATAGGGGCTAAATCAACAAACGCTCTCTCACTAATATTGGTACAACTATGTGGGCAGGTCATGTAGTACAAGATTAAAAAAAGGAATCAAAATTAATTATATTATATTCAAGGAGGGTTAGTAAATGGAAAGATTCGAATACGGAATTATTGGTGCTCTAATTGGTGGAGGTGTAGCATTCTTGTGGACATTATTACAAATGGCAACGAAAGGTAATAAAGGAGATATCTCTCAGTCAAAACTCACTGGAACAAGCTTACATGATGCTGTTAAATCTGGTGACTTAGATCGCGTTCGCAATGAACTTAAAGATATGAGCAAATTAAATGAGGCTAATAGCTGTGGTTTTACTCCTCTGAATGTTGCCGCATGGCAAGGTGACAGTAAGGTAATTAAGATTTTACTGGATGCTGGAGCTGATGTAAAGGCTAAGGACGTGACTGGAGCTACAGTCCTTCATCAGGCTTTCATTGGCTATGATACAAGAAAAAATTCACCGGATAATGAAAAAGTCTCTTTAGATGAACTAATTAAAACAATAACGCTTTTAGTCAATAAAGGTGTCGACGTTAATTCAATTTCTCCAATGGGTACATTTGCCTTGCAGGGGGCTGCTTTTGTAGGATCAGTGGATTTAATAAAAACATTAGTTGAAAATGGAGCTGAATTAAATGCTTGTAAAAAAGACGGTTTTACACCTCTCGCTATCGCAGTTTCTCAGAACAATTCAGAAGTAGTTGATTTACTTCTAGAGTATAATGCTAAGTTAATCGTTAACAATGAACCTAATACAGAAAATATTCTAGAGTTTGCTAAAACAACTGGAGTAAATGAACAAATATTTAAGTCTCTTGAACGAAAAGTAAAAAATGAATATTAAATTATTTAAAAATATTTTGCTTAATCGGAGTATTACTTGGAGAAGAAAATAAATAGGTGCAGGGTCATTCCAAACAATATCAATCGTAAATATAGCAATGAATTAACCTAAATAAAGATTACGAAAATATTATTAGTATGTACGGCAGGTCGGTAAAAGCAAATTCTTACAAATACTAACCTCACGATTGGAGAAAAAATAAAAAACAAGAGCTGCTATAATTTATTAATTCTTACTATATTTTTGCTGTTTTCTCCACCTGCTTGGGGTCAGCAAACATCATTATCCCAGCCCTCGGAAGACATTATCAATGCTGTTATTGCGGGTGATTGGTCTTTTGTCCGTAGTAAAAGTATTGAATGGGTGTCGCGAGATTCTAGATCCGCAGTTGCTATGTTGTTGGCTGATACCGCAACAAGCGTAACACGTGACTTCGATGGAAGGTTTAAAGCTCTAAGTTATTATGACTATCCGTACTCCGACCCGAAAGCTCTCGAAAAACTCACTGAATGGGTCAATTCTCTTCTTAGGTCAAACGAAAAAAATGAAAATATTTTAATCCTAATGTCAACCCTTCAAATGAAGGGCTATAAAAACATTACAGAAGCGACACAGATTTTTGAACAGGCTCGCAATTTATCACCGGACAATGAATATGTTTTAATTAACTTGGGTAACAGTTATGGAAGCAATAATCGCACACAAGAAGCGAGAGATATTTTTGAAAACGTTCTCAAGAAGAATACGGCTTCAGCTGGTGCTTTAAATGGCTTAGGTATGATAGCTATGTCACGTAAAGATATGGCAGAGGCAGCTACTATGTTTGAAAAGGCTGTAAAGACTAAAGGTGTAGGCCCTATGGAATACTTTAACCTTGGAAGTCTTTACTATCATCAAAAACGTTTTCAAGCAGCTTGTCAGCTACTTGAAAAAGCAGTTGTTTTATCACCCAAAATGATTGATGCTCGTTTTAATCTTGCCGGCATCTATTACACTCTTCAAAGGAAACAGGACTGTATTGAGCAACTGAAGATAATTGTGGAGATCGATTCCACTTCCACAACTGGGACACGTGCTAAAAACAACCTTAGTTCCTTTGGCGTTAAATAAAGCTTTTGTTGTGAACCGCACCCTAACGGTAAGGGCTTCAAAAACAATTTATAGCCGGTTCGTTCAGCCGATTGATAATTTAATTATTCAGGTTATTTGATTATTTAGAACACCAAGGCAGGGTCATAAAACAGGCTCTGCCTTTTTCACATAACCATTAGTACCTTTAACAAAGTACAAATTTCAAGTTACGTACTGACCTGCTCCCCAAAAACTGAAGCATTTACAAGTTAGTGATTTTGGTTTACAACCTAATTTAAAGGAGGTAAGCCATGCAGAAATCACGTTACACAGAAGAAAAGATCATCAAGATCCTGAGGGAG
>Ga0307988_1000400_pt1 | contig 30730 bp, 39 predicted proteins | sample EllFjometagen183_FD_203166 | JGI IMG/M metagenome (GOLD analysis project Ga0307988, IMG submission 203166) | Marine microbial communities from Ellis Fjord, Antarctic Ocean - #183 | ecosystem: Environmental > Aquatic > Marine > Unclassified | place: Southern Ocean | collected 2014-10-08 | reverse complement strand
TCAAAGGTGTTGAAGGAATCAAACAGAAGATTGCACCTGCAAGTCAATGGAAAGCGATGATTAGTAAGCTTCCTGTTAAGGCTGAGGAACTTTCCTGGGTTGAGGTTAATGAATGGTTGGATGAACAGACTGGGAAAGTAACGAAAGATGATTTGGTAGATTTCATTGAGGCGAATAATGTTCAATTGGAAGAAGTTACTCTTGAAGATTCTATTAACAGAGAAAAATTAGCCTTACTCCGAGAAGAAATAATTGATTTAAATAATAAAATAGATGAAAAATTAGTTCAATATAATGATGATTATACTACTGGTTTATCTTTTGGTAAGATAATTTTTTATAAGAAAAGTACAAAGGAAGATATTCCATATTCAAAATTACCAAAAACTGTTTTAGATTTAAGATTAAAACATACGAAATTAATTGAACAAGAAAAAGAACTTATTAAACAATCTGTTGAACATCGTAAAAAAGGTTTAATGCCAGTACATGCCAAATGGCAAGAACCTGGCGGCGAGGATTACAAAGAACTCTTGTTGACGATTCCACAGAAGCAGACTTCCATGAATGCAGATGCACAAAGAATATTTGGGAAAGATTTTATCGATCTTAATAGAGAACAAGTTAAGATGATGAAATCTGAATTAGATGATCCCAAAGATGTTTACAAATCCGGTCATTATTCCGAACCAAACATAGTTGCTCATGTTCGATTTAATTCTCGCCCCGATGCCGAAGGAAACAAGGTATTGTTTTTGGAAGAGGTGCAGAGTGATTGGCACCAGGCTGGGCGGAAAGAAGGATATCAAAGAACACCAGAAGAGATAAAAAAAGTAAAACGACTTAATGAATTAACTGATAAAATAGACAATCAAATAGCTATTTATAGAGATGCTAACTCAGAACAATCATTAACACAAACTCTTATACAGCTTAGAAAAGAAGAAAGTTTTAGTTCGGATTATGCGGAGCGCGGAGAGTTAAGACAAACTCTTCTTTCTGGAGTCCCAGACGCACCATTCAAAAAGTCCTGGCCCTTATTGACGCTTAAACGAATGGTACGGTATGCAGCAGAGAATGGGTTTGATAAAATCGCTTGGACTACTGGAGAGCAACAAGCGGCTCGGTATGATTTGAGTAAGCAAGTTGATAATATTCAATATGCTAATGGTCGATTAATTGCTTATGGTGATGGTGATCTAACATTAATTAATGAAAACGTAGAAGAAGATAAACTCGAAGATTACATCGGCAAAGATATAGCAAAGAAACTTATTGAACAAGAAGAAACAAACCGAAGTGGTATTTGGGCTAAAAGACTTTCTAATACTGATCTAAAGGTCGGTGGCGAAGGAATGAAAGCATTTTATGACAAGATGCTACCGAGCATGGCAAAGAAGTTCTTTAAGAAGTTTGGCGGCCGGATTGAGACTACAGACCTCAGAATGATTAATCCATCTATGGAAGCTGCTTTACCTGCAAGTGCCCGTGGCGAAGGTGTTGTGCCTAAAACTGTAATGTCAATGACCATAACTCCACAGATGAAAGTCGCTGCTGTCAAGACCGGCATGCCGATGTTTCAGACTTCGGAAGGCAAAATCAACTCTCAGCCATTTGAAGTCGACGATGAATCAACGCGACGAGAAACAGCATACCATGCTTTTGTTGATGTCTTAGCTCCTGTGAGTAAAGTCCAGAAGGCAATCGAACGTGATACTGGAAAAGAAATCCAGGAGAAAGCTGACTACCTGCTGTCTGAACGCTTGAGGCGAAACAAAACTGGCGCGCAAATCAAGGCTGATAAAGAAACACTTGTCCAGCCGATGGTTGACCTCATGGCAAAGAATGATTTCGATGTCACTGATGTCGGAGAAGCTGCTTATGGTCGACATGCAATCGAAGCGAACAAGAGGTTGCAACTTACAAATGCTAGGCGCTTCTTGCTCGATCTTGCAGAAACAAATGAAAAGGATTACCTCAAAGAAAAGATTGATGCCATTGATGAAGTCATGAAAGAGCTTGATCTTCCGAACGCAGTAACCCAGAGGGCTTACTTGGATCTGCTTCGCAAAGAGCTTCAATATACGGTCTCGAAGGATACCAAGGCAATCAAGCAAGACTGGCTTGATAAGAAAGATCGTTTCTCTGGGATTACAGATATCGAAGCAAAAAAAATCAATGCTGATTGGGCTGACGATGCGGACATGCAAAGCATTCTCAAGATGATCGACAAGGTGACTGCGGCAACACTGGATGTTTCCCTGGACTCTGGTCGAATAACCCAAGCAGAATATGATGCATTCAAGTCAACGTTCAAACACTATGTTCCACTATACCGTGAGGGACACAAGAGTCAATCAGGACTTTTTGGCACAGGTCAGGGGATCGTTAACCTTGGAAAGGATTACAAAATCAGAGGCGGCTCAACCAAGCGCGCAGTCAATGTCCTTGAGAATGTTCTTGTCCAGCATGAGCGGGCAATCGAGAGAGCTGGTAAAGCAGAGTCAGGACGGACCTTACTGCAGCTTATCAAAGACTTTCCGAATAAGAAGTTTTGGAGTATTTCTGAAAAAGCCATGGTTAATGCCTATGACTCCAATGGCAACATCTACAAGAAAGAAGACTTCAAAATCAAGGACAACCAAGTCCCATTGAAGATAGACGGAAAGTATTATATCATTACAATGAATTCAGAAAATGAACATGCTATGAGAATTGTTAATCATCTCAAAGGCAACAATGCAAATACTGGAGCTATTGTTCGAGGACTTTCCAAGCTCAACCGTTACTTCGCGACGATTCATACTGGTTTGAATCCAGAGTTTATCTTGACGAATCTTCCGCGTGATGTTCAAATTGCAGCAGTTAACTTGAGCAGCACCGAGCTTAAAGACATGACTATGAAGGTTATGAAAGATATTCCAGCGGCTGCTATGGGCTTGCGGGATGCAATTCGAGGAACTGGAACATCGGATTGGGGTAAGACTGCTAAGGAGTTCGAAGCAGCTGGGGGAAAGATGGCCTGGGCTGATCGAGGTCAGGAAGTAGAAAAGCTCGCGAAGAGTATCAACAGCGAAGTTTGGTCAGCTCAAGGGAAGGCTTTACCAATGACTTGGAAAACAATCAAGAAAGTTGGGAAGCTAATTGAGGATTATAACTCAATAGCAGAGAATGCAACGAGGTTGGCCGCGTATAAAAATGCTCGGAATGTTGGTTTAAGCAAGGCTAAGGCAGCGTTGTTGGCAAAAGAACTAACAGTTAACTTTGAGCAAAAAGGCTTGTACGGAGAACTTTATAATAGTCTTTATCTGTTTTCCAGTGCCGGTGTTCAGGGGTCGGCAAGGTTGATTAGTGGTCTTGTCAAAAGCTCGAAGGCCAGAAAGATAGTTGGTGGTATGATGATTTCTGCTATCGGCGTAACTGTTGCTAATGGTTTGCTTGGCGGCGATGATGACGAAGGAAAGAATAAATATGCACAAGTTAAAGATCATGAGAAAGAACGGAATATGATCTTTATAATTCCAAACTCTGGGGGCAAAGTCTTGAAAATTCCTCTTGGCTGGGGATTGAATTTCTTCTGGAATATAGGAACAGAAATCGGAGATGCGATCTTAGCTGGTGGTGATCCAAGCCAGTTTAAGTATGACCCAATGGAAGGAGCAAGTCGCTTACTTAACGCTGGCCTCAATGCTTTTAATCCAATCCAATCGGCGACATTCGCCCAGATGATTTCACCAACGATCACTGATCCTGTTGTTCAGATAGCCGAGAACAAGAACTTTTTTGGCGCTCCAATCATGCCAGAGAAGAATAAATTTGAAGATGTACCAACTCCGGAATCTCAACGTTATTGGAAATCTGTTCGACCAAGTTCAAAGGCAATGGCTGAGTTTCTTAACAACATCTCTGGTGGAGATAAAGTTGAGAAAGGTTTAGTCGATATTTCTCCTGAAATCATTGACTTGGTTGAGGATACTTTTACTGGTGGTCTGGGGAGATTTGTCTCTGGTGTTGTTGGTTTGCCTCAGGCACTTAGCGAAGATCCAGTAGATATACGTAAAGTTCCGCTGGCTCGAAAGTTTATAGGTGGGCTTGATAAGACTAAAGGTCGACAAGACTTTTATGCCAATGCCGAAGAAGTCAAGATGCTGCTGAAGAAGATCAAGACATACCCAGAACGGCGTCGTGAGTTCATGAAAGACCCAAGGTTTAGACTTACGGAAACTTTAAAAAGCACTGAGAGACAAATAAATGCGTTGAGAAAAATAATCAAACGTGCTCGATCAGAGAATAGTAAAAAGAGACTTAATGATCGAATCAAGAAATTGCAAAATAAATTTAATGAACGCTTTGAGAAAAGGATTAAAAAATGATTTTAGATACTATCAATCATAACGCAGCAACAACAACCTGGACAATGGTGGTGCTTGGGTCTGGTCAAGATGTAGAAGATTATGCGGTCCAGGCAAGAACTTCTGTAGCTTTGAAGATTTCTTCTGATGATGCTGGTGCTACTTATTGGACAATTAAAGCTGATGCAGCTATTTCGTTGAATGAGATTCTTGGTCCTGGTGCAGGGTTCTTTTATGTGCAATCGATTAGTTCGGCTGCTGTGGTTGAAGTTCAACCGCTAAGAAGACATCGTGGAAGATGATATTGTTACAACCGGGATAAGATTAGGTTAATGTGTGAATCAACTAAATGAGGTAATAAGATGACTTTTGAGGTGATATAGATGGCAAAATATATAGTTGGTCCAGATTTAACAGCAACCCCGTCAGGGTATGATGGATATTACACAGATGCAGTTGTCGCGCACAACGCACTGGCAGCAAATGATGAATTGGATTTTGTAGGTATAAACCCGTTTGTCGGGACTGGCATCACCAAAAATCTGGTAATAGGATCAGGGAGCAGTCCTGGTGTAATAACCACTTCTGGAGCTAACTTTGTTAATATAACTGCTGATGCTGCCGGTATCTTAACAATTGGTGATGTCACCATTAATGCTGGTGCTTTTTCATCCTCATTTATGCGTTTCACACGTTCAACAACCATATCAATGATAGATACGATAATCAATATAAATGGGGTTATAACCGGAAGTATACTGTATTCCAGTGGCTCGGCTCGGATATACTCTTTTGATATGAGCGGGGCGGTGGTGACTGTCTCAGCCGCAGCAGATGTATCCATTGACAATTGGTTCTGGCCTGGATCTGCAAGCACATGGGCACTCGATGTGTCTGATTCTATCTTTACAATTAATAGTAACGAGGGGACGGGCGGTTTTTGGCGTGCAGAAGAACAAGCAGATCCCTCTTTTACTGGTAATGTTTTTTACAACAATCGCAGCACTGACGCAGCCAATCTCGCAATGATCTTGCTGCAAGCTACAAGCGCAAAGGGGACTTGTACTATTGATAGTAATGTGGCTCATGTGAAACAGTACGCTGGGCTTGTCTTGGCAATCGGAAAAGACGCACCTGCAACAGATCCGCTATTAAAAAATGGGTATACCACTCCCAGTCTATCTGATAACACAGTATATGGTCCTGCTTATTTTGATACAGCAGCCCATGATGAAGCTATGTATTTACACGCTTTACTTGTTGGAAATAACATAAATGCTAGTGTGTATAGAAACACGGTTTACGGCGCAGGTTTCGGGATTGTTGTAAAAGGGAATGGCGACGCTGCGAGTGATACTTGGTCTGGATATGGGATACAGTATAATTTGATTCATAATTGTGCTTACGGATTACACGTTAAGGGGCAGCATAGTGTCCCAGTGTATCACAACACAGTAGTCTCAACTATACCAATGAAATATCATCCTGTTATGGTAGGAGACACCAGCTATGCAGCTAATGACACAATTATTAAAAATAATCTTATTGTTCTGTTGGATGGTATGACCAAGGTGGACAGGGCCATTATGTATATTAAAAATGGTACCGCTATATCTGATTATAATGCTTTCGTTATTTCTGGTACATGCCTTTTTGGGCAGGTTGGGGCGGTAACGTATGCCACTTTTGCCGATTGGGTTGGAGCTGGGTATGATGTTAATTCCGTTTGTGTAGTCGAAAACTCAGGATCATGGGATGTTTACCTTGGATCTGCACCAGGAACAATATCAGAAACACTTGATTACTGTCCTGTCTCCGATTCTGGAAAACTTGTAAACAGGTCAGATAACCCATTAATCGGCATAGGCACATGGATTACAGGCGTAAACGAAGAAGGTCAAGCAGATTTGTGGGGTAAATATGTCCACAGACTCCCAAACATCGGAGCAGACCAGGGAGCAGGCGCACCAAAACGACCCAGCAGAATCCTAAACATAGGCGGCAACGGAATACTCGGGTAAACTTATTTTATAGGACAGGGATTGAAGACGGTGAAGTTCAACTTAATGAGAGATAAAATGGATTTTAATAAATGATAATTTGCAACGGAGCATATAAAACAGGAACACACTTGCTTTGGAAAGCTGTCCTTATGTTTGGGTATGAGTTTAACCCAGAATCCCATAGACATGATCCTTACCCACATTCATACGCTGATACTGATAAACATTTACATATCACACGATCTCCACGGAATGTTGTGGCAAGCTGGCTAAAGTTTAATAAGATACCTTTTTCAGAAGAAAATTACATAGGGCAAATCGAATATATTATTGATAATATGTCTGTATATGTTGGGTGGTTAAGTGCTCCTAATACACTTAATATTAAGTTTGAAGAGTTGCTGACCGACCCGAATCAGATAAATGTAATAGCTGAGTTTATCGGCATGGAACCTGTCGAAAACCATTTTATAGACTTATGGGGGCAGACTCCAACATTCACACCAGATCCTTCAATTTGGCGTGATTTCTGGACCCCTGTAATTGCAACGAAGTGGGTTGAATCTGGTGGGTTGGAGTTAGAAATGGCCCTTGGTTATGATCCAATGAAAGTATGGGTGAGGGAAATATGAGTTGTTATCTTACTATTATGGCAGGATATGTAAAAGGATCTGTATTTGATCCTGGTGATATAATTGGGGTATACCCTGAAACCTATGTAATAAGCAAAGAATTTTATTCCAACCCAAGATTTAAAGTCATAAAATCAGATATGAAACTTGAAGAGGCACAAGAGATGCTATCTTCTGATACCGATCTTTTTGGGGGTATTGTAAAGAAGAGGAATAAGACAGTCGACATTTCAACCATAACCGAGTTATCGACAGAGAAGACAGAACCAGTTATCACAAAAGCCGAATTACTGACAAAGATTTCCATCAAATCTAAAACTGTTATTGTTCAAGAAAAGACGGTGGTGGTAGGATGACAACTAACTCAATAGGGTCCGGAAAGACTTATGCTGGCGTAGAAGAATGGTGGGTTGATGTAGATGTTTCCGCATCTGATTGGATTGGGGAAATAACTGGAGAGCTTACAACAACATCTCAACTCGATTGCGCAGGAACAGATGGAACATCTACATATCATGCCATATTAAGACCCGCAACCGGGGAGGGATTTGCTGACCACGTAGATGTACTTACAAATCCGCTACGATATGATGCCACAAAGGGTGCTGGGATCAATAAAACGTCCAGGTATGATGCAGCTTTAAGCATAAATTCTAACTATTTCGAGCTATCGGGTATGCAGGTTAGCGCAAGTAATAGCACAACTACTTCTGCTATTACTTTAACGCTATCCGGTGCAAACTGTGTAGCAAAAGATTGTATCCTGCATGGTGGTTCGGAAGCCACTGGTGTTATAGATCTTAGGGATGGTAGCAAGTTAATAAATACAGTAGTTATCCAGGAAAGTACAAAGCCCGCAGTAAGGACATATCAAAATAGTCCACAAATCTTAAACTGTACCTTTTTCTGTTTAGGCGCTGGCGTAGTTGGGATTGATCAGTTATACAGCCCGGCAACCATCATAAAAAACACTGCTGTTTTTGGTTGGACAACATCAGCAGAAACAGGCACATATGGCACATCATCAAACAATGCTTCTGATGACACCAGTATGCCAGGAACGTCAAACCAGGATATTAAGACAGCATCAAGTCAGTTTGAAAATATAACAAACGCGGCGAATCTTGATTTAAGGACTAAGGCTGGCGATCTTGATGAAAATGGGGTGAGGGATCAAGTCAACACTAATGACCTTGATGTCGTTGGGCAGGACCGTGGAACTGGTACTGGAACGAGCGCACCAACGATAGGCGCATGGGAAGTTGTTGTGGGCGGTATATTGCCTATAAACGTTACAGGCACAATATCCACAGGAGTAACAGAAAGTGACATAGTGACTGGTGGCAAGACGATAGTTCTTACAATTGCTGGAACGGATACGTTTGTAACTGGTACAACAAGTGAAGATGCAATAGCCGCAGGAATTAGCGGCAGTGCTTCATGGAACAGTGAAGTAAGAGATAACCTTGACAACACTAATGTCGCATTGACCGGCAGCGATAAAGTGGCTACTGTTACTCTGCCAGCGTCTTCTGGTTATTCAATAACAGCAAATGATACGATAACAGCTACGATTCCAGCAGCGTCATTGACAACAACAACGATAGCTACAGTGGCGAGCCCTACTTTTACGATAACAGCAGATACAGCAGGATTTAAACCTTTTTGGATATCAAACATAGCAACGAGGATATCAATATGATTAAGAACACAGCAAGCCAAGTAGTAGCATTTCAAATGATAGCCATTGCAAGTGGTGCTCCTGTTACTACTGGAACTCCAGTTGTCTATGTGACGGGTGATGGTGGTACACAAGGAACTGGGGCAGGGGCAAAAGTACATGAAGGAAATGGATGCTGGTCATATGTAGTTTCGGCAGCGGATAGTAACTTTGATCATGTAGCTTTTACCATGGTTTTAGCTGACGCAGTTAGCCAGACAGTCAATGTTTATCCGGCTGTGCTTGCAGATTATAAAGCAACCGGATTTGCGACTCCAACGAATATTACTGCAGGAACTATTGCTACTGTAACGAATCAAGTAACGGCAGATGTTACAGCTATATCTGGTGACACAACGGCAGCGGATAATCTTGAACTTCAATATGATACTACTGGGCTTTCTGGAGACACCTTTCCGGCGACCCAAGCGCAACTGGATAATTTATCGAGTTCATCCGCTGCGATCAGTGCAGTATCTGCAAGCTTTACTATTCTTGCTTCTAAAGGCACAGAAACAAGCGGAACATATACAGATACTTCGGAACTAAACACGACTTATCATATTATAACATCCGATGGGAATTCTGACATTGATGTTTATTATGAATTCAGTGTCGGCGGAAATGGGATACCGGTCTCAGCTACTTGGACAGGCTATGCACAAGCAAAGAATGATATTATTGGTGTGTACGGTTATAACTATGGTACTACGACATATGAGCAGATAGGAACGATTGATAAACCAGAAGACGGGATAAAGATAAAGAACAATGAATTTAACTTCACGGTAAATCATGTTGGGACCGGGGCTGACTTAGGTAAGGTTCGGCTTGCATTTAAATCTATTGATTGTACGCTTATTGCCACTGATCAGGTTCTTTGTTCTTATGCTGTGGTTGCGCAATCCGTTGGATATGCAAATGGGATGATTTGGGTTGATACTGGAGGGACGGCAGGCACTGAGTTATACATTAATGGAACGGCTGATAATCCATGCCCTTGGGCAGATGCTCTGACTATAGATGGGACACTGAACTTAAATAGGTTCCATGTGGCGAACGATAACACAATCACATTGGGTGCAGATTTTAATGACCAGACCATAACCGGCGAGCATTGGTATTTAGCTCTAGGTGGTCAGTCAATAAATGATAGTCATATCGTTGGGGCAGAAGTAACCGGGGTAGGTAGCGCTGCTGACCATAGCGTTTTTGAGCATTGTGAGATCGGAGAAGCGACTATACCACCCGGTAGATTAACGAATTGTGGTATCGGGCAAGCATCTGGAAAGTTCACGGCGGCAAGCAACGGAGATTATACTTTTGTAAGATGTTATTCTCTTGTTCCGGGTGCTGGATCTCCAGAGTTTGATTTTGACACGAATATAACAGGTACGACGGGAGTAAATAACCGGGCATGGTCAGGTGGTAGTAATTATTCTGGGGTTGATGCGAATGTTACGTTGTCGCATGAAGTCTTGGCCGGAGGAGAACAAACAATAGACGCTGATACTGGTGGTAATATGGAGTTGAGAGGCACGTTCAGGTCTGCCACATTAACCGTTGGAGGAACCAATCAAGTCATTCAAGTTGTTGGCGTGACTGGACCGATTGCTATCTCTGGATCAGCAACCACCGGAGTCGTTAATCTTTATGGCGTTTCAAGTGCTGTTACTGATACATCCACAGGAACTACGGTTACAAACGCAACGGTTAATTCTACTGACATGCAATCTATTTTGACAGACACAGCGGATATGCAACCCAAGGTTAATGCGATTGCTATTGATGTTGCTGGCCTTGATGGTGATGCTATGCGAGGAACAGATGGAGCAAATACTACTGTACCTGATGCTGCTGGAACTGCTGCTACTTTGCATGGGATAACTGATGGAAAGGTTGATGTCATAGATGGGATCGTAGATACTATTTTGGTTGACACAAATGAGCTTCAACTTAACCAAGGGAACTGGCTTACCTCGACCTTGGCTGCTGCTGATGTTTGGAACGAAGCCAGTGGATTGACGCTTGACTTTGGTACGTTGCTTGAGCAGCTTTACCAATGGCATGTTAATAAGGAATCAATCGTTGATGCTACTGGCGCAGTAGTGCTTCGAAACGTAGGCGATAGTGCTGACCTTGCAAGCTGGGGAATTACTGATAACGATACCATAACAGTTAGAACAGAAGTTATTTGGAGTTAGGAGATAAGAAATGAGAAAAGATTTTGACATATTGCTAAAGCCATACTCTGAAGGTGGCTTAGAAACAGCGAAAGTAACGAGAACCTTGGGCACAATAACATCTAAGTTGATGTTGAGTTATAAACATCCAGCTGATGTAGTTGGCTTGGCGATCTATAAAGTGTTTTCAAAAATGGCCAATGAAGGCCTTGAGTTCAAAGGCGATGGAAGCTATGGTTCCGCTGGAGCTGAGTTGTTTTCTTGTATCAATGCTCAGTGTATTGAACTGACGACACATCAAACAGTACAGAAGACTATTGATAAGATTAAAGAATTCGCAGCTTGTACGAGAGATGATTGTAGGGTTAGAACGCAGATGATTATTAAGATGACCAAGTGGCAAAAAGTTAAATGGATGTTTATCCAGCCAAGACCTACAATGCTTGTGGCAAGTTTAGTTAGTGGGGTCTTTTTAATAGGAGGATTTATCGAATGGCTTTGCATAATGGATTGGACACCGTTGGGATTGTTTCTTGTGGAGTATGGACAAAAAATTATGGTTCTGCTCAAGGGGCTAATATAGCGTCATTGTTTATTAGTTATGGCTTGGTTGAAGAGTTTGCTGCACCTGTTCCGAAAGATTTCTTAGGGAATATGTTAGCTGTTGGTCATCGTGGGATTAGGTTTTTAGGAGCTATGTTAAGAATTGGCAGGTAATGAAACTAAACTTTGGGGTTGCTATGTCGGAACAATTGATACTTGAAAAATTAGAAAATCTTGAGAAGCAATCTAACAAGCTTGATCAAAAAGTAGATAAAATTGAAGTTGCTGTTGGATTAATTGCTGTTCAGTCGGAAAGAATAAACGGGATGCAAAAACAACTTCAAACGCTATGGGCAAAACATGATGAAGTTTTTGGCTCGACTGGCGTGATTAATCAGATGAGGCAATTTCAAGCAAGCTGTCCAAAAAGAAACTTTCAAAAAGCTTTGAATCAACAGTGGGTAGCGATTGGACTTTTAGCCACGCTGTTGTCAGGTTGTTTGCTGAAGATAATGAAAGTTTTATAAGGAGGTCTGGATGATAGGAAAAAACAAAGTGGCTTTGGGCTTGAGCCTGGGCTTGGCTTTGATTTTGTCAAGCTGTAGTACGAAGTATGAAACAGTATCGAACAAAGATATATCCGTAAAGATCAGGTCGATCTGGGCTGATGTTGATTATGATTCTAGATTATGTCCTGGCTTAGAAGAGTTAAAAGAATTAGAAAGTCTCGAGGCTGGTAACATAGAAGCTTTAGTACCTTTGGAGGAATTAAAAGATGGAACTAACTCCGTGGAGTAAAAGATTAGCAATGATTTGTTTGACTGCTATTGTGTTTGTTTGTGTGGTTGATCGGCTGGATGCGCTGGCAGGAACGGCATTGGGAGGATTGTTGATGTTGATTAATCCAAAGGATTGAACGGAGGAGAGCAGCAAAAAAGAGAGCAGCAAAAAAGAAAAGGCCGGGACAAGTTGTTAATGTCCCGGCCTTTCTGCTGGCGGAGTGGTTAGTTGAGCGTGTTCATTAATGAACGGTGAGCATTAAGATTTTTTAATTCTTTTAAGCTCTCTTTGAGTGTACCAAAGAATCTTATTAAGTTCTCGTTCATATGTTGTAGCTTCATGTCGGCCAGTATTAAAACAAAAAGCGCATTTGAAAATAGTTCCTTGAGAAAAGTTCATAGCCTTGGTTTCTATTACATCTTGTGCGCCTTTCCAAGCTGGGTCAAAATCATAATAATCCGTAGAGCCTCCGTTGTTGTTACTGTTAGTTGGCATTGTTAAATCTCCATGATGGTCGTCTGGGAAAATTCCATTTCTTCATCCAATAGGCGCAAGCGTTATCTGATATGCCGAGTTCTTTGGATATTGTTAGTAATGACTTTTTGAGAATATAATAACTGACGTACATATATTCAGATACGTAGGTGTATTTAAGAGAAGTTATTATTTTATAGAGTTCGTCCGGATAACAGAAACGCATATTGGAATCGATGGTCTTGAAGTTAATGACTTGCCACATATTGAGGTTCCTTAGATTATCCCTCTGTTGATTAGTTCATAATAACATTTGCGTGTCGCCTGGATATCAGCCATGGCATCATGGGCATTTGCAAAGTCAGTTTCAAAGAGCTTGAAGTAAAGTTCACTAAGCTTTGGTACTTTCTTATGGCCCTTGATGTTTCGAGCATCGACATAAGTTTTGACAGCCGGTGTTTTCATGGTACAGAAATTTGGATATTCAATGTAAAAGCGCGAACGATGTTCATCGGTTAGTTCTTCCAGGTTACGCTGCATCATTTGATATACGAAGGGCCAATCGAAATCAAAGTTATGACATACGATTGTTGGGGTTAGCATAAGGAGTTCTGCGAAATCGGCACAAGCAGTTTCTTCAAGGACACCTTCAAGGTCTGCGCGCTCAGTTGATATGCCGTGAATTTCCTGGGCATGGTAGTTTATGGATCGGCCATTGGCCTGGATGAGGATGTTAAGTTCCGCATGGATGGATTCGAAGTCAGAGAGAATAGCTCCAATCTGGACGCACCAAGCCTGGTTGGGATCATCGAAGCTGGTTTTCTTACTCATGAAGCCGCTGGTTTCTGTATCGAAGAAAAGTGTTGGCTGGGTTAGGCGGATGTCGATAGGTTGATCGGTCATTGGATAGGTCTCCTTTAAAGGTTAGTCATTTGTTGATAAAGAGTCTCAGTCAGATACTTTGACCCTTTGGATTTATTTGTCTTTTGAATTGACTCATACATCAAAGTTGTTGTTGATTGTTCTGCTTTGACTTGTCCGGATTGTTCAGCCATTTCCATTAGGTTACGTAACTCCTGGGTGTTGTTAATGTCAAGATGAACATGACGAAGAACTTCGTTCCAGGAGAACTGATCGTGGGTTTCAATATATGACATTATCTTCGCATATACATTTGATTGTGTTGCCATTCCGAGACCATGAAATGCGTTTGGCATTTCCTTTTCGGTGGCTTCAAGAATGGCCAGTGACTTTTCAAAGTGCCGGTCATGAAGTTCCATTGATGAGTCTTCCGAGGCTGAGACAACCATACAGATTTTGTTCAAGTGCAAGGCACGACGAGAATTATAGCCTAGGAATTTGTCATTTGAGACTCCATCAGCAGATGAACCATTTTCATACCAGCGCGCATAAGAACGGAGAAAGGAGTTGCAAAGCTTGAATGGTCCACTAAGGTTAGCGATTTGCTGTAGGTCTTCGTTGAGAGCTTTCTTAAGGTTCTCTTCTTCTTCGGTTAGGAACGGGAGTGCGATTCGTCTGATCGGTCCGTATCCGACAACGAAAATTATACGACTCAAGAGACCACCTCCAACGGCGTCTTGTGAAAGTTTTGATTGAAGTAGTGATGGAGTTATTGCCCCAATGATGGTAAGCCAACAGTTAGAGATGTCCTCGGTCTTGCGTTTGAGCGTTGTGTATTTCCAGCTATCCGCGCAATCGAAAAGATCAGTCAATGCTCCGACCAGCGTTAAGTCTCGGTCGGATAGAAAAACTTGGAATTCTTCTGACCAGATTGACAGGCTCTTGTATTTGCAAGCCAGACCACCAGAGTTTATATAATGATCTTCTGAGTTCATGATTTCTGCATAAAGTGCCTGCGTTGAACCAAGAGAGTCAGAGCCCATAGGAATCTCGAGAAGTTCAACCATCTTTTTTGCGGTCTTCATTGCTGTTCCTTTACGGCCGCCGGGAGGACCAACCAGCGAGACATAAAGGTTTGGATAGATGTAGCCACGAGATCCCCAATTGCAAAAGCACTTTCTGCGCAGAGCAGAGGAGATGGCAGTTATTCCAGACCATAGATGATAGAGTGTCGGTGGCTCAGTGTTTTGGGTGAAGAGCATGTAGGACTCAAGCCAGTCGGTTAGTTGTCGGGGCATGGGAGTTAGTCCTCGAGAGGGTTATAGTCTGTCTGTGTGGTTAAGCCTTTCTCAAGGCGGTCAAGTTTGATGTCAATCAAGTTGCAGAGGAGTTCAAAGATCTGGAATACTTGTGGCGATCCTTGGTTTTCTTTTGATAAAATCATTACATCTTTTTCGAGGTCACTGTAAAGTGTCATAATGGCGCTCCTATTTTCTTAAGTGCTACGTTAACATTCTCTTGTGTAAATGGATAAATTTCCGCCGTCTTTCCTGCCCACTGGTAGCCGATCTTGGCGTCCAGGCCGACTGTGAAGGATCGACCTTTATGGGTGAATGTATGAGACATATGGTCACGAATAATAAGTAGGATCTGTAGCAAATCTTCTGTGCGTTTCTGCCAGAACTCAAAGACATCGGAGTCATGAACTGTTGTCAGGAGGTCAATGTCGAATCCATCTGGTCCAAGCCGAGGATCGTTGGCGATCTTGATGGTGCCACGGTTAAGTAGTTCAGCCACGGTTGATTGTGGGATGAAACTATAAGCATTACGATAAAGCGCTGCGTTCATCATGCCCAAGAATCGGCGCGGTCGATTGAAAAGATTATGCAGCATGCGGGTTGACTGAACCTCTGCTTCGATTGTTTTATGCCAGCGAGGCAGACCAGGAAAGCGGTCAGTGTAAGCTTGGAGCAAGTGATTGCATTCGGAGATCCCTTTGAAGATGCCTTCCTTAGCAAGGTTGTCGGAAAAAGTAGGTCCTTTCATATCATAGTTTCTCGCATGAACTACTTTCTTGCCCATGTATCGCATTGTTTTTCGTTGATCGACCTTTTTGCTATGAGCCTCTTCAATTACTTCTTCGATTGAAACGTCAAAGATCTTGGAGGCATTGAAAGAATGAACGTCGATACCACTCTCGAATGCTTCAATCATGTTAGCGTCTTGGCAGAGATAAGCAACAACGTGTGCTTCAGCTTTAGCAAGATCACATTCGCAAAGGATCTTCTTGATCGATGCGATCAAGTACTTTTTAAATTCGTATGGCTGGTTTTGTAGGTTCGCGCCAGTGCCGAAGAATGTAGCATTTGTGGAGATTCTCCCAGAGACAGTACCAGAAATGTTATGGCTGCAACGAAGACGATTATCTGCATCAACAGCTACGTTGAAGTATGTACTGAGAAGCTTACCGTATGTTCGTAGCTTCATTATTACTCTGGCTTCAATTGATCCTTTGCCTTTCTTACGCGCGATTCGACTAAGTGCTACAGCACCGCAAGTTGCGTTTTTGGTTTTGGGATCGATGTAAGGTTTGATCATGCAGATTCCGTAGAAGTATGCGATTAGTTGCTTGGAAGAGTTGTAGTTTAGATCCTTGCCAGCGAGCTTATTAAGGCCGTGTTGAAGTGCGTTTATGTAACGGGTTAATCTGGCTTTATGTTTTTTGATTCCAGCTTGATCTGTAAGAATTCCGTTCCATTCCATTTCGATTAATGGCTTATGGAGATTCATTTCATACTCCATAGTATCGGTTGCCTCGAAGTCAGTTAATTCTTCTTGGAGGCGTTCGGTGATTGGGAATAAGTAAGCTGCGTCTTTGGCATTATAGAGCCAATAAGCATCCCAGTCTTTGATCATAGCCGCATGGGAAGTTTTGCCCTCATCTTTGTAGTAAGGGAAGTATGTATACATAGATGTTAGGAAGTCGAGACCTTTGGGAAGTTCAGTATAGCAAATGTGCTGAGCTAGCATGGTATCAAAATAAAAGTTGTCCGTGAGAATGTGCATGGCTCGGAGCATGAAGACCAGATCGAACATACCGTTTTGGCAGATGATACCGACTGTTGGACTTTTGAGGATTTCAGCCAGCGCGATCCAGATCTTAGTCTCATCTTCAAGCGACCACATGGAACCATGGTTGTCAATTAGAGGCACTGACATACTGAAGATTTTGTTGTTTTGATAAATGGCTATTGCAAAGCAAGTTATGTATCCTGGAATAGCTTCAATATCAAAGCTGGCGTGAGGCTTAGTCAGGGCCAGGGTTAAAAATTGCATGATCTCTTGATGCTTTGGACGAATCATAAATGTTGTGTTGGAATCGAGCAGTGTTGGATCATTGTTTAGCAAGAGGATCTTTTGCATGTCAGCGATCATAGTATAAAAGTGGACCGGTTGAGAATAGGCCATGGTAAATGATGGATGATATGAAATCGCCAGGATTTTACCGGCCAACTTCTCGCGTAGGTGTGGGAACTGCTCGGCCTTATAGAAGCTGCCTCGGAGCTTGCCTATTGCATTGAACCTTGGCTCGTCGATTAGTAGCTTCATTGCAGTAGCACCCATGAGGATGATAATTTTTCCTGGGAAGGCGGATAGTTCATCAATAAGTCGTAGTTGAAGTTCACCCCAAGCTGCACAGCGACCACCCTTGTCTGTCCATAATGCATTGGAACCAGATTTTGGTAATTGCGCCTTACAAGCATAGGTAAGATAAAGTTGATATCGGGCGATTCGAACAGCGGCGCAGATGCGATTTAGCTGGCTGCCGGCTGGGCCGATAAACGGTTCTTGCTCCATGCATTCAGTGCTGCTCGGGGCCTCGCCGACGATGGCAAAGTCAGCGGATAGTATGTTATCAGTTGGAGGACAATCAATAGCGAGAGGATTGAAGCTGCTGGCTTTGATTGTCTGTGGGCGGAGTGTTGGAATCATTACCATAGGTTATTCCTTTCGTTTAGGGCTTGAGATTTCTGTCCAACAATCAAGACAAAGGTAAAGCTTAACTCGACAGATGTTCGCTGCCATGAGAGTTGTGGCATAATCATAGTCAGGCGGATTGGTGTATCTGTTTGGATAGGTTACTTTTGCAAATGCGAACTCAAGCGGAACAAGGTTCTTGTGCTTGCAGGGTGGCGGGGCAGCCAAGGGTTGGGTAACTTGATTTTGCATCACTGATCCTGGGAGGTATTTATCATTCATGGGTTATGATCCTTTGTTAGGGTTGATTAAATAAAGTAGTTTTTAAAATTCTCATAGAACCGATAAACATAAGTTTGATCATCATCGCAGCCCATTGGAGTCATGTCGTGTTTGGCCGCGGATATCATGGCATTACCTGAGCCGGCAAAAGGACTTAGCATTATGGCTCCTGCTCGAGCAATTTGTTTAAAGATTATGTCATAAACTTCGACTGGTTTTTCCCACTCATGAATACGAGAACTTGAAATTGCTGATGCACAGGCAATGGATGCTGGTAGATAGTTATGGTTAAAGATCGCGTTGCCTTTGCGGAAGAGCAAAAAGTTTTCATAGTTCGCAATCATGGTTGTGCTTGGTGTATTGCATCCACCGCCACCGGTTTTAGTCCATACCCCAGGAGACTGAGTCTTAAATTTGGCAGCCTTTGCAATGGCTTGTGTTTCTTGAATGTGTTCTTTACCAGTCCAACAAAGCACCCAAGAGTTAGGTAAGAGCTTAGCATAAAGCATAGGTAGGTATTCGTTGTAGAAAGCATAAAGTTGTTTGGGTGTCCAATCGGTGACATCGACTTTAGTTTTTGCTGCCTTGCCAGCGGTGTTCTCAAAGTCAATGGCATACGGTGGATCAAGTTCAACCATCCCAACAATGTTATCTGGAATCTGTGGGATGAATGTAGTGTAGGATTGAGTAGCGTATACTGGTTCAATGTTAGTCGAGAGTGGTTCATTCTCATCGATTGGATCTTCTCCCGTATCGTCGTTCAAAAATGAACCGCCAGTTAAGCCAGCGATGTCTGGGATAACATCGTCATGCTGGGCTTTGAGTTCGGCCTTTGGTTTAGCTGCTTTCTTTGAGACGAGCTTGGCAATGGCACCACCGGACATCAGTTGGGCCATTCTTTCCTTTTCTTCTGGCGGCAAGTTTTCTTGTGCTTGAATAGCTGCTGCTTGTTGCCCGAGCTTTTTGTACGCATCCTTGGCTGTGCCTTTTGTATTGTATTCAGTAAGCTGAGGAAAGGTTGTAATTGCTGCGGCAAGAACGAGATCAGTTGAGAGTCCACCAAGAGAACAGCGAAGTTGCTTAGCCGTTTCTCTAAACCCCCATGGTTCTTTCTTTGCTTCAGCTTGTTCTTTCCAATGGGTATGTAGGTCAAGGCGGATTTTAAGTTCTTCGTGCCATTCAAAATCCTTACGGGCCAGGTTTTCCATTCGCTCGATTATCAACGCATCGTCGAAGCTGATGCCAGGCATGATTCGAGCGATTATTTTTTTCCGTCCAAGTTTTTTCATTGCCTTGATGCGACGTTCACCTGCGATGAGTTCATGTTTTTCATTGACGAGAACTGGATTGAGTTGGCCGGATTCTTTGATTGAACCGACAAGATCTTCAAGGTCTCCGATTTCCTTTCGAGCACGAGTTCCGATTATGATGTCACTAATATCAAGGGTTTCTACAATGAATAGTTTTTTCTTCTTCTGAGATACTTCGGTCATGGTTGGGTTCCTTTTAGAATAGTTTAGCCAAGGCTGCAATTTGACTTGGAGTAAGTAACTTGAGTGCCGCTTCTGCTTTAGCTTGCTTGTTTGCTTGTGCTCGAGGTGATTTGACTCTTGCCTTGCCGGCGATCTTGGTCTTGGGAATCTTCTTTTTCTTTTGCATCAAGGCAAATGATACAGCAGCTGTCCGAGCTATTCGGACCTTGTTGATGAAGTGAACTTGCCCGGATGGCGGCAGGCTTAAGAAGTCGAAAACTTTTATTCGATCCATTAATGGCATATCATTTCTTTTCCTTTACTGGTTTGAGGGTTAACGCCTTGGCTCCATAAATATAATCAGTGATCATGGTATGCTTTCCGCTGGCGAACAGAGCGTCAAGAGAAAGAAATATTTGCCGGAACAAAGCTTGTTGCTGGCCGGAATGAAGTTTGATCTGAACTCGCTCGGCAAGATCGAACTCGATCCGGGCAGTGACTTTCTTGGTTTGTATGTTCTGATATGATTCGGCTGGCATTAGGGGGGTTCTCCTTAATCATCTAAAGCGTTATCTTCGTCTGGTGGACAGATCCATTCTTCTGGCTCCGGGTCTGGCATCATGTCGTCTTGACAGTATCCGTCGGCAGGAATGCGAGATCCTCGGGTACAGTCTCCGTCATAGTTCTCGTATGGACAATTTGTGTAGCACATAGTTAATTACTCCAAATAAGATGTTCTTTTATAATGTTAGCCAGTGCTTGGATTGCTGCTGCTTGTCTGCCAAATTGTTCAGCAACTACCTTGCCCTCGAATGGTTTGCCTTCAAGTTCCTTAATATCTTTCTTCGTATCATCAGAAATCATTTGTAATACCTTTAATATTCGGTTCTTGTCCATGGTTTGGGTTCCTTATGGTAGGTTAGAATTATCTGGTGGATCATCTAAAGTCAGGCAGCAATAACCAACTGCAAAGATCATGACGCCAATGATGAAACCAAGAGCATGGAAAGAGAATATGTGAGAGCCAATGACTCCAAATAAGAATCCGCCAGGAATTATGCTGATGATTGTTTTTATCATTGTTTTATCTTCTCCATGAATTCAGCCTCAGTCAGGGTTGGGGTGCCTAACTGCTCGGCTTTTGTTATTTTAGTTTTCCCAGGCTCTGATCCAATGATTAAATAGTCTACGTATTTGCTAACTTGGTTCGACCATTCCCAACGGAACTTGGTTAGATAATCAACAAGGTCTACCCGAGAGGTGGCAAGCGATCCTGTGATGCAGTAGATAACCTTTGGACTTTCCGGTAGCTCAGCGAAAGTGAAATTCGTTAGTAATGGTTCAACTGATTGGAACTTAACATAAGCCTGGACAAAGTTAGTCTGGGCTTTCTGAGGTATATTAGCGTTGACGATTCCTTCTTTGATGAAATAGAAAATTTTGAGCGCAGTCTTGTAGGCTAGGCCGGGATATCCCATGGCAGCCAGAAAATGAGCTGTGTTTTTGCGCCCTTGGATTTTAGTTAATTCATCAAGATAAGTTTCTGTTCGTTTGATTCCCCAGATTTCTTTTAGTGCATCGAGGATAGAAAAAGAATCTGGATCAAGCAAAGCCCACGGATGGTCGACAAGAATCTTGAAGCAAGCTGGATTAAGGATTAACTTTGCTATCATGTTCTCGCCGATTGACTTGAGATCAAAACCGGTCTTTGAGTAGAAATAAGAAATTTGCTTGATTAACTGGCCGATGCATGAAGTGCTGTCACATATGAGGTCGACGCCCTGCCACTTGGTTTCTGCTCCACAGACTGGACAATGTTTGAGAGGTCGAGCCAGCTTGGGTTTGTCTGGTTCTGGTAGGGTTGATGTCAGCCTCTCTATGGTTGCATCAAATGGTTGGGTTGTGGTTGTCATTTGGGTTCTCCTTAAAAGATTTTATAAGAGCTCTGATTTGTTCTTGTTGTTTATGATATTGTTTTAACCAAAGATAAGCAGTACTTGTAGTTTGACAGTCTGGATATTTGAGGATCTTCTCTGCTTCCCAACGAACTTTAACTGCTGTATAAAAATCAACATAAGATTTGAGATTAAGAACTATTCCTTGGTGTCCAATGGTTACAGCCCAGCGTTTTTTAGAACGAGTAATTCCTTTAACACCTGAAGTATTAGTTTTCATTAGGCCTGTATTACGCGCATTACAAGCTCTTGTAACATGCCGTAAGTTTTCCCATCTGTTATCATACTTACGCATGTTAATATGATCTATCTCGTGCTCTGGGAAATAACCTTCCATGTAAAACCAAGCAATTCGATGCGCTGCATATGATTTACCATCAATGGTTATAGAACGATAGTTATCTTCATTCCGAGCTTCTGCCCTTATTCCTTCTTTATCCCTTCCGGCTGCTGAGGTCCAATAAAAATGACCTTCTAAAGGATCATAGTATAATAATTCCTGAACTAAAGTAAAAGATAGTTTGTCTTGTCTTTTAAATACTTTTTTCTCTTTTAAAGATCTAAAAAATTTTTCTGCGTAAAGTAAATTTTCCATTTCTTCTTCTGTAAACTCAATTTTCATCTTTCTTCTCCTCCTTTTCTTTTCCAAATCTTTTGCTTTGTTCTGTAAGAAGAAGTGTCGATATGAAATTATTAAAACTTCGATTTTCTTTTTTACATTCTGTCTTAATCCAGTCAGCTAACTTACTTTCAATACGTAAACCTACTTGTTTGATCATGTTGTTTTCCTCCCATGTTATTAATTATAGTCTATAATAACATATTGATAACACTTTGTCAAGAACTATTTTTATCTTTGTGTTAACATAGTGTTAACATCCGGAAACCATCCTTGGTCGCCGGGCCGGGTTAAATCCTTGGGGGTTTCCTGCCCGTTTCCCAGGGTTTAACCCTTCCCTGGGCCTGCTGGTCACATACAACAAATCTGTCTTAAACCGTACAAGAAAAGCGTTTTCGGAAAAGTCAAGCTATTTTTAAAAAAACTTTCATTCATTAGTCACACTTAAAATCTTGGGAATAATCTCCCCTGCTTTGCCGACACTAATGATGGAGCCAACCTTGATCTTCATGTCAGCCAGCCATTTGGCATTATTGGCTGTGGCGCGGGAGTTTACAGTATGGCAGAGAGTAATGGGTTCATAGATTACAGTTGGGATTATTCGGCCTTGGCGGCTAACGTTCCATTCGATATCAGTAACCCGAGTTTCTTTTATCTGGATTGGAGGTTTCCAAGCGATTGACCAAGCATAAGTCTTGGAGTTATGGCCTGCGATGACTCGCCGTTTTTCGGATCGGGGTTTGACCATGATTCCGTCGATAGGAAATACTTTGGACCAGGTTGCATAGGCCGAGAGCAAATGAGTTTCCAAGGCTTCAAAATCTCCGGCGAAAGCATATGGGATGAATAATGGTCCATGGTTATGCGGGATCATGTGGACCAAGCCAGGCAGGTCGAAGACTTTTCGATTGAGCCAGCCAGCGACTACGTTACGCGGATTAGATCCGAATTTTGGTGCCCAATTGACGAATGGAATAATGATTTCGCAGGTTTGTGTATGGCGTGGTTCAAAATTCATGGAGATCATTGGTAGATGGTGGGTTATATCATGCCCAGAGATGCCGTCTCCTTCAAGGACAAGCTTGAGTCCAGCTGGGGACTTTGATAGAACAGCGGCACAGCCGTCGTACTTGGGTTCAAGAACAAGCTCGGAATTACCAAATCGAGCAAGGTAAGGTTTAAGATCGTCGATGTTGAAAGCTTTGTTTGTTCCGAATATCTGGTGATGATGCTGGCAGAGATCATGAGCAATGTTTGGATTGTTGGCGGTATGGTAGAGTAGCTGGTGCGTTTGATCAAAGGCAAAGAGTTGCTGCCAGAGAATATCGTATTCTGTGTCGGTGAGAAAAGGGATTCCGACAGCATATGCTTTGTTTGCGGCCGAGAGTTTGGTTTCAAGTTCGGATTGGGTTAAGGGTTTGGTTGTCATGATATTAAATCCTTAAAAAATGGACAGTTAATAATAATATGGTTTGTAATGTTTATACCAACAACTTTTGTACATATAGCTTTGATTTCTATATCATGAATACCTGGATGTAATAGAGGATTTTCTTTTACGTTTATACAAGGTAAGGCTACTGTAATAAGGCCTGAATATTTACACGCTGTACAGATGGTTTTTTCTTCTAAGTCAGATTTATATTTACGTAAAGCTTCCCGTATTTTTTCTTTTGTATCAAGTATCATTTCATTGGATCTCCCATGGTTAAGCCAAGTCTACGATAGACTCTGGCAAGATTTGTGTAGTGTGGAATGATGTTGTTGTTCATTGCATACTCGTATTCCTCCATGCAACCGGCGGAAAATGACCAACGGGGGTGCAGAGCTATGTGGGTGCATTTAGACAGCATGAGCGTTGTAGCTTCAAGAAAGCTCTTGTCATTAAGTAAGCCATCAAAATGCGCAGAGTTAAGATGGGGGCAGATGACAGCGAATCCTTGAAGCCAATAGAACTGGGCCATGAGAGAGGCTTCATGGATATTGTTATGAATAGCGGCGGTGGTGGATGCTCTGTATGGGGCGGCAATATAAAGAAGGTGCATGGCGCTTTGGTTCCTTTAGCTTAGTTCTTGGTGAGTTCCGACGAGCTGATAAACATCAGCATAAATAGGTAACCTGCAAACATCGATAGGCGTTTGTTCCGATGAGTTAGCTGGAATTTCATTTGAGTTAAGCAAGTATCTTTTGTATGCTTCATTGCATAGCTCAGAGCAAAACAATTTACTAAGATCTTCTTGTTGGTCTGGACGAAATGAAAAGTCAACAGCAGATCCGATGGCTTGTTTGTAGTCATATGGAATCCCAAGCATGGAGACAAGAAAAGTTTCTGTGCCAGGAATGTTGATAGGACTGTCAATAGGTAAGATCCACAGGTCTCCGTCGTAACTGGCGACCCTGGTTGATAGTCGAGAGATTCGAACACCAGAAAAACCTGCTCCGACAGACGTTGATTCGACGATCATAATTATCGGGACACTGGCCATTTCAGTGTTAACTCGTAGAACCATACCGACATGAGAAACATTGGATTTGGTTATTGTTTTGATTGTTGCGGAAACGAATGTTTGTCCGCCGAAAGCTATTAGGTCGCCAGTGCGGAGAGTGTGGCGTATTGCTTGGTATGTGGTATGATTCATTAGGCGAATTCCTTTTTTGTTATGGTAAAGATGGTTCAGAAAACATACGATAGTCGATCATGATTTGAGACAAGCGGTGCAAAATTTCTGGATCAAAAGAATCAATTTGAAAGTGAATATGTGAGTCAATGTTCGGTCCGTAATAGAGTGTAAGATCAATGGCTATTCCAATAACCTGGGCTTTGGTTACAAATGTTCCGATTAGTTCTGCGATTGGAACGAAGTAAAACATTTTGCCGGAGCCACTTGGGGTTTTCCACTTAATGCCTGATTCCAGCGGAAACTTGGTTGATGGGTTTGAGTATCGAGAAAGCACCATGTCGAATGGAGCAACGATTGGTTGGCCTGGCAGAGCGAGATAGTCAGTTCCTTTGTGCCGTCGAGTGCCTCGCGAAGCACCATAATGTCCGAGGCCTTCGGAGTCATTTCGGATTCCTTTTCCCGTTGGTGAGATCATGAGAAGTGTTCCTTTGTTTGTAAGGTAAAAAAGGCCCACAGACCAACTTACGATCTATGGGCCTTAGTTAAATACTCTGTGTTCATTAATGAACGGTGAGTAGCTGGCTTGCTTGCTTACCCGAGGATCTTTCCGATTTCGTTCTTGGGTGCATAGACTTCTTTTCCGTTGTCATCGGTTCCATCGTTGTATGTGACGTTGGCGCAAAAGTTGACATCTGTGAACTCGTCAAGCTCAACTTCACCATCGCGATTGAGGCCAATGTTTCCAAGGAAGTCCTTGACCATTCTCCACATCATGTCGGACTTTTCTGCATCATCACCTTTGTAAGTTCCATCGTTGCCGAACCACATAGTATGCATGATGTTGGACGCAAGGTCTTCACCGACTACTTCAATGACACACAAGATGCCGTTTCGGCCGGTCTTCTTGCTGGTTGTATCCTGGGCTTTGATGATGCGTAGATCGTATTCGCCTTCGGTTACGGGGGCAAGGTCTTTGATTTCACTTAAGTTTGGAATTGCGGGCATAGGTAAATCTCCTAAAATTAATGTTAGTTGGTTGGTTGGTTAGGCTACAATGTTGTTTCAAACTTTTGATACGCTTCGGCAATACGATCCATTGTTACATCAGTTGCCTCTTTCATATCAAAGATTCGAGTTTTTGCTTCGTACTTATAACGCTCACGAAAATTGATGTTAAACTTTCCTCCTTTGGTTTCAAGTAGATATGCTTCATCGAAATCAGTTGCAAGTAGTTGTCTGAACTGGCCATTTACAGATGGATATCGGGCAACTACTTCTTGTGACGAGTTCATAAGCGTGTGTAGGTGAACTGTTACTACAGCAGCACAAGGCAGTTCCTGAACCGCTGCGGTGAGGGTTTGCATCCAGTCGAGTAATTGACCCCAGTGAGGCATTGCCATACCGAGTTTGTGATTAACGATCTTGCCGATACCGGATGGGGTTATTGAGTTCTTCATGCAGATTTCCTTGATGGCTCGGAGGTTAGCTGCAGTTAAGGAGTCAATGACGACAATGCCCGATTGTGCAGCAAGATCGGTGAAAAATCCATTGGCTTCGTCTTCTTGGAACGCGGTCCAAAAATCGGAAAAGGAGTTACTGGAGTTTGAAAAATCATCGATGGTGATTGGTGCGTTGGCTGGCCGTTTCTGCTGGTGGATCAGTTTGTCTATTGTTTTGACTCCTCCTTTGTCAAACATATAAAAATGGACCGGGCCTTTGGTGTAGGTGCATGGGAGCTGCGTTTTGCCAGATCCGGAATTACCCGCAAGCAAGAACTTGACATCGAACTTACGCTCTGCTGGAACGTAAGGGGTTTTGGTCTTTGGTCGAGGGGCTGGAATTGGTTTCGGTTGCATGACTGGCATTGGAATGATCCTTTATTTTGCTTCATTAATCTTTTGTTTAAGTTCTGCCTCGTGTAGCTCGGGATCCCATTCAAAAATCGTATATCCTTGCGGTGGTTTCTCCAGCCAAAGAAGTGGATTATTTCGAAGCTTGCAAAGGTCAAAGAAAGAACAATTACTGTTAAATGTAGTGCATCCGTAGCCGGGGCGTCGATGGAACGAATGAAGAAGGTCATTACGGTCAAGACAACGAGTTTTATCATCGTCCAAGATTGTGAGTTGAGCTACGATTTCAGTCATGTAATGCTTGAGTTCATGCAAAAACTGGTTGATTGCTTGGACGCGTTTGTTGATAACAAAGTCTTGAAATTCGATCTTGCTTTTTTGACATACAGCGACTCGATAGACCATGGCTGGAATTGAGTCATAAAAGATCCGGCCGGCGGTTAGGTAGCCAGTTGCTTGGTAGGACATCTGGAAGCCAGCGCCGGTGATTTTGTATATCGCTCCTGCTGTTTTGTGGTCAAGGATTTCGAGCATTTGAGTTTTGATTATTGTTCGAAGCAGATCGAATCGACCAATATAATTTGGCAAGTTTTCGCTGATGTGAATGGCAAAAGGAGATTCGACTGCAAGAACTGTGGTTAGTCGGCGATCGTTGAGGAGATGTTTCTTGAAGTAGGCATTGTAAAGGTTTGCTGCATGCCCAGGGGATTTTGGAAAGATTGAGTCTTCGTTTGGCCAGTGAGGAGCGCCTTCGATGGACCAGAGGAGATTAAATGCATCGACGGCGAGCTTGGTGGCTGTTTTGATGTCGATTGTTGGATCGTCTTTTTCGACAAGATAAACGACCTCGAGGCCGTAATGCCAACAAGAGCCGAAGACTAAATGGATGCTTGGTCGGGGATTTCGGAGATGAAGAATGTATTGATAGAGGAACTTGCGCGGGCACTCGAGATAAGTTGATAGGCTTGAATAATCTATTTTTTCACGATAGTCCATGGTATGATCCTTTTCTTTGGTAAGTGAATTTAATTATTCACCTTGAAGCAAAGATTTGGGCAACAAAGACCTTAGGAGAGTAAAATCTTTGTTGCCCGGAGTGTGTGAGCAGAGTTTGCATCCTGTGCGACCACACACAAAATATGAAACATAATCACCAGGCTCCTGACAACCAGGATGGGTAGCAAGATAGAAAAAGCCCGGCGAGGTGATTATGTTTCAAGGTTGTAACTACTTCGCTTTCTTCGCTGCGGCAAAGTTTGCCAATACAGCTTCACGGACAGCAGGATCAAGTGCGCCAAGAGCTTCAAGTGCTTTTTCCTCTGGGGTCTTGGTTACCCGGAGAGTCGGACACCAGGTTGTGAAATCCACTGCCAGGATTGTGACATCGTCGTTGGCATCATCTTCTGTGTCTTTGCCCTCGGCATCTTTGACTTTCTTTTCGAGCAGACCGCGAATCATGGAGCGGAAAGAAATTGCAAGCTGAGATTTAATGTGCTGTACGCAAAGGTCTTCGCCCTGGATTTTGGCGATATCAGCAAGGGTTTCGGCGAGGAAAATTGCTGGTACTTCTGTTTCGATAGTACGGCCTGCGGCGTTGCTTACGGTTTTGATTGTCGGCATGTTGGTAATTCCTTTTAGCTAAAAAGTTAGTTGGTTGGATCGCATGATCCGAAAAAGGTTACTGAGGTTGGACATCTTGATGGGAGTCTTTAGTTCCCAGGCGATCATTTTCTTGCTCCTTTTTAATTTGATTCATGTTGTAGGTGATAAAACTGCTAACACTTAGGCCATTTGCAACTGCATTTGCTTTGATCCAATTGAACAATTTGTGGGTCATTGTAATGTGCAAACGTCTTTTCATTTGGGTTCCTTTTGTGTTGGTCGTTTTTCATCTTTACCGCTATTCTACCACAACGTGTGACTAAAGTCAAGACCATTTATTAAGTTTTTTCAAAAAGTTTCGCTGGTTGCTCAGGTGGAAGATAGCTTTCCATTGGAACATATTCTTGCTATGGAGAAGTTAGTTCCTTTGTTTCTTTTTGCATTGATTGTCGGAACTCCTCGATTATTTTATCATTAATCTTTCGTGCTGCGGACATTGTGTTTAGTTGTGCTGCTTGGCATTGGCTGATGTCTAGGATTTCAAGTGCTCGCGTTGAGGCAACATACAAGATGTTGGTTTCTTCTGGTGTTGGACTTGTGTCCTCGCAAGGGATAGCGTAGTCATTGGCAAGGCGAACTATTGGCCATTCCAGACCTTTGGCTTTATGGGCGGTGGTTATGGTGACGTCGGCGCTTGAGGCTCGCTTCTCGGTAAGGTTGAGGACTTTGATAATTGCTTCACTTCCATGTTTGTCAAGGATCTTGATCAAGGCTTTAAGATCACCTCCGAAGGAACTTTCAGAATACTCGATTAGATCTTGATAAGAACGAAATAGCATGAGTTCGGGGTGTTTCGATGTTTGGGTCAGGCGTAGCTCGGTTATGCCTTTGATCAAGTTGATGATCTGCTGAACTCCTCCGAGGATGAAAACTTTGCGGTCTTTAGCAAGCTCGGTGAAAGTTGCTACGATAACGCCGTTGTTAGTTCTGGCGATTATGCAATCTGGCTGTTGGAGGCCGCTGTTATCGACTGTGGCTTCACGCTGGTCATTACCGAAGAATGGTTTGTAGATCAGATCGTCTTGGGGATAGTAGTTGGTTATTATGCTGTTTGCCATATCTGCAATGGCTTGACCAAAGCGGAAAGATCGGGTTATGTAGAGACGATTGATCTCGGTGTTGGCGATAGCGTTTACGGCTCCGCGCCAAGCGTATATTTGCTGAAATTGATCGCCGACGAATATCTTTTGGCAATTCGGTTGAGCATGGATGACAGCGGAGATTACAGGGTTTGCGTCCTGGTATTCATCGAACAGAATGAAGTCTTTGTGAAGCTGCGGATTGGTTAAGGCCCAAAGTTTAAGATAAATATCATGGGTTATTGGGATCTTGGAGGTTTCCAAGGACATCTGGTAGAAGATTCGACGAGCTTGAAGGACAAGATCAAGGCGTAGAGCAACCATAGCGTCGGGTGATACTGCTGTTGGGAGCTTCGGGACATGGAGGTCAAGGAACTTTGGATCAGAGGAATAGCAGAATTGGCGAATGGTCTCAAGGATTAAGTATGCCTTAGTAGCTGCGGTTCTGTAGCCTTTACAAGCACCTAAACTATAGTTGCGCGCAAGACTGGCTCCGGTGATCTTAACCAGGCGATCGCGATACTTATAGCCAATTGCACCAAAGGCCAAGCTGTGGCCGGTTTTGCAAATGACATGCCTGGCGAACTTCTTTCCTGCTTCGATGGCGAGTTGCTTGTTGAAACTGACACTTAGGCCGCGGCCGGATAGCTTGCGTGCGGTGGCAAGTAGCTGGAATGTTTTTCCGCTGCCTGGTGGGGCTTGGATGACATTGTCATCGCCTTTGAGAATAGCAAGAACATTTGCTTCTTGTTCCTCGGTTAGGATAGTTCCTTTGTATTGCATGGTTGAGCGTTCTCCTAATTGATGGTTTACTTATACGGTGCTGTGTCTTTGCTGATTGTTACGCCAGCCAAGCGGGTTTCGATAGCTTCTGTTTGAGCAGGTTCAAGATAGCCTGGAAGTACGCATAAGCCGTCGACAAACAAAGATCGGCCAGGACGCATGATTCGACTGTACTTGATATGACCTGCAAGGTTAACTGACTTGACACCGTTGATTACAAAGGAACCGTTTGCGTAATATGCTGCGCTATGATGGATCATGTTGGTTCTCCCCTTTAGTTTGATGTTTAACTTCTGGTGAAAGGATCACGATGTTCAGTCCTGATCCCTTGGGCAAAGGTTAAACTATTTGGGCTTGATCTCCAGTTTCTTCGGTTATCTCTTGTTTCTCCTTTGATCGGTTAAATACTTTACACTGTTTATAAGGGCTGTTCTGGCATTTGCATAATCAAATAGACTTTGAGTAAACTCTGCTGGCGATTGACTGCCACGGAGTTCATCAGCTCGAACAGCGAGGTCAAAGGTGTTTATTAGTTTTATTATTTCTTCTTGTTTCATTTGGGTTCCTTTACCAATCAATCCTGGTTGATCCACATTTCGGGCAGACCGGCTCGTTTTCTTCTTTGAGCCTGATTACTTTTATACAGTCTTTTAACAACCCTTCCCAGTTACATAGCCGGCACCTGGCTTTCCTTAGATAGTTCTCTTCTTGAACCTGGTTAGTTTTCCATATAGGTGTGTTTTTAGCTGATAAGTCGTTTAACCACTCTTGACTTAGATATGTATTCATATTTCATCCCCGCTATTTTCTTCCTTATCCTTTTCCTCGCTTCTTAAATGTGGTAGGTCATTGATATCAAGCTCTTGCAGGTTCCACTTTTT
>Ga0307988_1000399_pt1 | contig 30812 bp, 47 predicted proteins | sample EllFjometagen183_FD_203166 | JGI IMG/M metagenome (GOLD analysis project Ga0307988, IMG submission 203166) | Marine microbial communities from Ellis Fjord, Antarctic Ocean - #183 | ecosystem: Environmental > Aquatic > Marine > Unclassified | place: Southern Ocean | collected 2014-10-08 | reverse complement strand
CAGGTGATAACGTAACAATATCAGCAGAGCTTATTACTCCAATCGCAATGGAGAAAGGACTTCGTTATGCGATTCGTGAAGGTGGAAGAACTATCGGCGCTGGCGTTGTCGGCGATGTTCTTGAGTAATATCGGAGGAAATAGTGGGAAAAATAAATAACGAGAATAAGATTAGAATAAGACTTAAAGCGTATGATTATCGCTTATTAGATAAATCTGTAGCAGAGATAATAAAAAACACAAAAAATACCGGCGCTAAGATCGTTGGTCCAATTCCTCTACCTACAGAAAGATCTCTTTATACGGTCTTAAAATCTCCACACGTTAATAAAAAAGCACAGGAACAATTTGAAATGTTAGTGCACAAACGATTGATCGATATAGTAAATCCTACACCGCAAACAACAGGAGCATTAAAGAAATTAAATCTTCCTGCTGGTGTACATGTTGAGATCAGGACGTAAAGGAGTTTGAGATGATAGGATTAATAGGAAAAAAAATTGGGATGACTCAAATTTTTGACGAGAACGGGAATGTGATTCCTGTAACCGTTATTCAGGCTGGGCCATGTCGTGTTATTCATCGTAAAAACAAAGATAAACATGGATACGATGCAATACAATTAGGTTTTGAAGAAATTGATGAGAAAAAAGTAAGTAAACCATTGTTGGGACATTTCAAAAAACATAGTAGCCCTGCATTCAAATATCTTAAAGAATTCCGTCTGAAGTTATATAAAGATATTAATGAAGGTGAAGTTTTTGACGTAAGTATGTTTGAACAAAATGAGTTGGTTAAAATAACAGGAACTTCAAAAGGTAAGGGATTTCAGGGTGTTATGAAGCGTCACAACTTTCATGGATTTAAGGCTTCACACGGTGTACACGAATCCTATAGAGGACCTGGTTCGATCGGTCAATGTGCCACTCCTGCCAGAGTATTCAAAGGGAAAAAACTTCCCGGACATCAAGGTGTTGATAAAGTTTCAGTTCTTAATCTAAAAGTTGTTAAGGTCGATGTTGAAAAAAATCTGGTGATGGTAAAGGGTGCTATCCCCGGACATAGAAATTCAATAGTTCGCCTCAGAAAAGAACTGTAATTTGGGAGAAATAATGTTAAAGATAAATAAATATTCAATGAAAGGTGAAGAAACAGGAACAATGACTCTTCCTAAAACCCTTTTTGCCGTAGAATCAAAAAATCCTAAAGCTTTAATTTATGAAGTTATTAAGACATATCTCGGTAATCAAAGAAAGGGAAATTCTTCTACACAAACCCGTGCGGAAGCTAACGGTAGTGGAAGAAAATTATATAAGCAGAAAGGAACCGGTAATGCAAGACCAGGTAATTTAAGAACTCCACTTCGTGTTGGTGGTGGTGTTGCATTTGGTCCTAAGCCTAAAGATTGGTATAAAAAAATTCCAAAGAAAAAGAAAAGATTAGCACTAAAACTTGCACTTACTACAAGAGCTAATGAAAAACAAGTGATCTTACTAGATTCACTAGACTTTGATAAGCCAAACACAAAAGCTGCTAAAGAATTACTTGCGAAGATCACACCTGAAAGAAGCAAAAAACTTATCCTTATTGATGGAAGCGATATCAATGTGATAAAATCTTTTTCTAATATTCCTTATGTGAAATTAGATAGAGCAGATAGTGTCTATCCTTATGAAGTACTTCATTGCAACTGTCTGATTATTACAGAAGCTGCACTTAACAAAATGAAGGAGGTATTTGCAAAATGAAACAAGCAAGAGAAATAGTTATTGCACCAATGATAACTGAGAAAACTTCTTCAGTTCAAAATGCTACTAACAGCTACACTTTTAGAGTTAGTGTTAATGCCAACAAGATAGAAATTGCAAAAGCAATTGAAAGTATTTTTAATGTGGACGTAATTAGAGTAAATACAATTTGTCAGCGTGGTAAAGTTAAACGTATGGGAAGATATTCCGGAAAACGTGCTGATTGGAAAAAGGCTATAGTCAAACTTAAAGAAGGCGACACAATTGCCGAGTTTGAGGCTTAGGGAGAATTAGAATGGGAATTAAAAAATATAGACCAATTACCCCAACGATGAGATTCAAGACCGGTTTTACTTTTGAAGAAATTACAAAAACAAAACCGGAAAAATCTTTGATCAAACCTCTTCCTCAAAAAGCTGGAAGAAACCATCATGGTAGAATTACATGTCGTCATCGTGGCGGTGGTCATAAAAAACATTATAGAATTATTGATTTTAAAAGAAACAAACATGAAATTCCTGCAAACGTTGCAGCAATCGAATACGATCCTAATAGAAGCGCTAGAATCGCTTTACTCTTTTATGTTGATGGAGAGAAGAGATACATTCTTGCACCATTAGGTATGAAAGTTGGAGATCAGGTAATTTCAGGACCAAAAGCGCCGATTACAGTGGGGAACGCTCTCCCACTTGATAGAATTCCACTTGGAACTACTATTCATAATGTTGAATTCAAGCAGGGCAAAGGTGGTCAAATAGCAAGAAGTGCAGGTTCTTATGCACAAGTTGTGGCTAAAGAAGGTGGATATGTTCATGTGAAGATGCCATCAAATGACATTCATCTTATCAGAAATGAATGTTATGCTACTATCGGGCAAGTTGGAAACACAGAACATGATTCAATTGTTATAGGTAAAGCTGGACGTAATCGTTGGAAAGGTATTCGCCCAACTGTACGTGGTGTTGCTATGAATCCAGTTGACCATCCAATGGGTGGTGGTGAAGCGAAAACATCTGGTGGCGGACATCCAGTGTCTCCATGGGGTGTATTGGCTAAAGGTGGTCTTACACGTAAGAAACGTAAGTACTCTGATAAGTATATAATTAAGTCTAAAAAGAAACGATAGAAGGAAGAAATATGTCTCGATCGATTAAAAAAGGACCCTTTGTAGATACGCATCTCGAGAAAAAAATAGATGTATTGAATGAAGCAGGTAAAAAGGAAGTTATTAAAACATGGTCTAGAAGATCAACCGTTTTACCAAAATTTGTTGAACATACATTTGCTGTCCATAATGGTCGTAAATTTATACCCGTGTATATTACAGAAAATATGGTTGGACACAAATTAGGGGAGTTTGCTCCCACACGTATATATCGTGGTCATAAAACAAGAAGTAAAGATTAAAGAAAAAGGGAGATGATAGTAATGGAAGCAACAGCCAGAGTCAGGAACTTAAGAGGTTCGGCCAGAAAGGCGAGATTGATCCTTGATCTTATCCGCGGCAAGTCTGTGCCCGAAGCTCAAAAAATACTGCTATTCTCGAAGAAAAGTGTTGCGGCTGATGTTGGTAAACTTCTTAATTCTGCGATTGCAAATGCAACAATGAAAGAAGGTAAGGTTGACATTGATAACATGTTAGTTAGCGAAGTTTTTGCTGATGATGGTCCGATAATGAAAAGATTCCGACCACGTGCTCAAGGTAGAGCAACTGTTATCAGAAGAAGAACTTGTCACATCACACTGCACATTTTGGATAAAGAAGAGGAGGCTACCCTTGGGACAAAAAGTTAATCCAATAAGTTACAGAATTGGTGTTAATAAAAATTTCGATTCTGTATGGTTTGCATCAGGTGAGGATTATATTAATAAATTTCATGAAGATCTTAAGATTAAGAAATACATTAATAACAGACTCAAGGATGCAATGATATCCAAGATCATTATTCAAAGAAAAACAAAATCAGTTACAATCGATATTCATACAGCCAGACCAGGACAGGTAATTGGCCGTAAGGGTTCCGAAATTGAAAAATTACGTAACGAATTAACAGTTCTTGTTAATAAGAACAAGAAGAATGAATTAAACGTGTTTGTAAATGTTCAGGAGATCAAGGATTCGTGGACAGATGCCAAACTTGTTGGAAAAGAGATTGGATCTCAACTTCAAAGAAGGATATCTTTCCGTAGAGCCATGAAATTTGCAATTCGCAATGCAATGAGAAGTGGAGTACAAGGTATTAAGGTTCAATGTTCAGGCCGTTTAGGCGGAGCTGAGATGGCACGTACTGAAAGATATCATGAAGGTAGAACACCTCTTCACACTTTAAGAGCCGATATCGATTATGCTCTTACCGAAGTTAACACAACTTACGGTATTATTGGCATAAAGATCTGGATCTATAAAGGTGATATTCTTAATTAATTTCAGGAGATTGATAAATGTTAGCACCAAAAAAAGTTAAATATAGAAAAATGCAGACAGGGCGAACCAAAGGTTTAGCTTATCGTGGCAGTACACTTAATTTTGGAGATTTCGGATTATATTCTACTGCACCGGGCTGGCTATCAAGTCGTCAAATTGAAGCTGCACGTATAACAATCTCACGTAAAATGAAGAGAACCGGTAAACTTTGGATCCGTGTATTTCCGGATAAACCAATTACTGCAAAACCTGCTGAAACTCGTATGGGTAAAGGTAAGGGAGCACCGGAATATTGGGTTGCTGTTGTTAAGCCTGGTAGAATCATCTTTGAATTTGAAGGTGTAGATTTGGAAACGGCAAAAGAGATCAATCGTCTCGTAGGATACAAACTTCCTGTGAAAATAAAATTAGCGATTAGAGAGGGAGTTGAATAATGAAAATTTCAAATTTACGTGAAATGACTGTTGAAGAGCTTACACAAAAACTTCATGAAAGTAAGGAAGAGTTGTTTAATTTAAAATTTCAACAATCTATGAATCGTTTGGAAAATGCAAATAAGTTAAAAGATGTTAAGAAAGATATTGCTCGCATGAAAACTCTTTTAACAGAAAGGGAATTGAGAGGTTAACATGGCTAGAAAATTAACCAAAACAGGCATTGTCGTTAGCGACAAAATGGATAAAACAATCGTTGTGAATGTTGAACGTCAGTTCAAACATCCACTGTATAAGAAAATTGTTAGAAGACACAAAAAATTTAAAGCTCATGATGAAAAAAATGAATGTGGAATCGGTGATGTTGTTCTTATAGAAGAAAGCAATCCGATTAGCCGTCATAAAAGATGGTCATTGAGCAAAATAATTACGAAAAGAAAATAAGGAGTCTGAAATGATTCAAGCTCAGACAAAATTAATTATAGCAGATAACTCCGGGGCAAAGAAAGCTCAATGTATCAAAGTTCTTGGTGGATCTAAAAGAAGATATGCCAGTCTCGGTGATGTTATTGTTGTTGCTATTAAATCAGCAACACCAAATGGTAAGATCAAGAAAGGTGCTGTAGAAAAAGCTGTTATTGTGCGTACACACAAAGAAGTTAGCAGACCTGATGGAACATATATTCGTTTCCAGGATAATGCGGCTGTTATCATTGATGAGAGATTAGAGCCTGTTGCTACTCGTATCTTTGGTCCCGTGGCACGTGAGTTGAGAGAACATGGCTTTATGAAAATTGTCTCTCTGGCACCTGAAGTCCTTTAGAGGTAACTATGTTTAAGAGTAATAATAAAAAACAAGGTACAAAGAAAATGAAGATTAAGAAAGGTGATAACGTTGTAGTTATTGCTGGGAAATACAAGGGAGTAAAAGGTAGAGTTCTTAAAGCAATACCAAAAGAAAGTAGAGTTATTGTTGAAAAAGTGAACTTTATCAAAAAACATACTCGCCCTAATCAGCAAAATCAGCAGGGTGGAATTGTAGAAAAAGAAGCTCCTATTCATGTTTCAAATGTGAAATTGTATAATGAAAAGATCAAGGATGTAACTCGTGCTGTATTTAAAGAGCATGGAGACTCCAGAACTCGTGTTTGTAAAAAAACCGGTGATGAGATCTAAGGGAGATGGGAATGAATAGATTACAAGAAAAATACAATAAAGAAGTTATCCCTTCTCTAATGAAGCATTTTGGATTTGATAACGTGCATTGTGTTCCAAAATTGGAAAAAGTTTCTGTTAATATTGGTGTTGGTGAAGCTACTCAAAACAAAGCATTATTAGATAATGCAGTTAAAGAGCTCACGATTATTACAGGCAGAAAACCAATTGTGACAAGAGCAAAAAGATCTATCTCTAATTTTAAATTAAGGGAAGGAATGCCAATTGGATGTAAAGTAACTCTTCGTGGTGAGGTTATGTACGAATTTGTAGATAGGCTTATTTCGATAGTTATTCCAAGAGTTAGAGACTTCAGGGGTACATCAAATAAATCATTCGATGGTCGCGGGAATTATTCTATAGGAATTAAAGAACAGACAGTGTTCCCAGAAATTGAATATGATAAAATTGATGCCGTTAGAGGTTTGAATATTACAATAGTAACGTCAGCTAAGAACGATGAAGAAGGAAGAGAACTTCTTCGTTTCCTTGGTTTGCCGTTTAAGAAAGATTAAGGAAGGAGTAATTTTGGCTAAGAAATCATGGGTCGTAAAACAGAAAAGAACTCCAAAGTATGCAGTAAGAAAATATACTCGCTGTAAAATATGCGGTCGCGCTAGAGCTTATATGAGAGATTTTGGAGTGTGCCGTCTTTGCTTTAGAAAATTGGCCTCAGAAGGTCAGATACCTGGAGTAAAAAAAGCTAGTTGGTAAAAAATATCAAAAGGGATTAAGGAGAAAAAAATGAGTTGTACAGATCCGATCGCTGATGCTATTACTATGATAAGGAACGCATATCGGGCGGACCATAAAACGGTCATTATTAATCATAGTAACGTAAGTGAAGCTGTAGTAAAAATTCTCTCCGAAGAGAATTATGTAAATAGCTACGAGCTTCTCGAAAGAGAACCAGAAAAGAAAATTTTTAGAAAAAAAATCTTTGTGAACCTTCGCTATACAAACCTTGGTGAAGCTGTATTGAAGGGAATTGTTAGAATTAGTAAACCAGGATTACGTGTTTATGTTAATTCAAAGAATATTCCTTCTGTTTATAATAACACAGGTTGTGCTATTATTTCTACAAATAAAGGCGTTATTACAGATAGAGTAGCTCGCGAGCTTAAAGTTGGCGGTGAGTATATCTGTAAAGTATGGTAAAGGGAGAATATTATGTCTAGAATTGGAAAAACTCCTGTACCGGTACCGGAAGGTATAAAGGTAGAAATTAATAATAATACGATTACTGTTTCTTCGAAGAATGGTGAACTCAAATATACATTTCAAGATGGAATCGCAATCAAACAAGAAGAGAATAAATTAATTGTTGAAAGAAGAGATGATTCAAAAGCTCAGAAATCTTTTCATGGTCTTACTAGATCATTGGTCAACAATATGATTATTGGACTTTCTGAAGGCTATATAAAAGAATTACAAATAATTGGAACTGGATATTCTGCAGAAGTATTGGGACCATGGTTAAAGCTGAACGTAGGCTTCTCTCATGATATTCTCATGCAGATTCCTGATAATTTAAAAGTGGAAGCTGCATTAGTTCCAAGAAGAGAGCAAGGTGCTCTTGGGGTTCAAGCTAATATAAAAGTTAGTGGAATCCAAAAAGAAGATGTAGGCAAATTTGCTGCTGAGATCAGAAAATGTAGACCTCCTTTGAACTATGCTACAGGTAAAGGTATACGTTACAAAGGTGAATACGTACGCATTAAACCTGGCAAAACTGCCGCAACAGCATAGGAGAGAACAGAATGGATAAAAAATCAGTTTCCTATAAAAGATTAAAGGCTCGTGCAAAAAGAAGACTTGCTATTAGAGGTAAAATATTTGGAACTCCTGAAATGCCACGTCTGGCTGTTTTCAGAAGTCTCAAAAACATAAGTGCTCAGATCATAGATGATACGAACGGTACAACCTTAGCGTCATTCTCAACAAATTCGAAAGATCTGAAAATTGATAAATCAAAAAAGAAAACAGAACAAAGCTTTGAAGTTGGACAAAAACTTGCTGAGGTCGCTATTAATAAAGGGATCAAGAAAGTTTGTTTCGATAGAGCGGGATATTTATTCCACGGTAGAGTGAAAGCTCTTGCTGAAGGCGCTCGTAAAGCTGGTTTGGAATTTTAGGAGGAATTTTGGATAAAAGAAAAAGAAATCCTCGTTCAAATGAACCCGAATTTGCAGTAGAAAAGATTGTAGATACTAATCGAGTTGCAAAAGTTGTTAAGGGTGGTAGAAATTTTAGTTTTAACGCAACAGTTGTTGTGGGTGATAAAGAAGGCAAAGTTGGTGTAGGTACTGGAAAAGCTAACGAGATCGTTAATGCTATTCAAAAAGCTAAAGGTAGAGCCGGAAAGACAATGTTCATGGTTCCAATAGTTAGAGGTACTATTCCTCACGAAATCATTGGTCGTTTTGGGGCTAGCCGGATTATGCTTAAACCAGCATCTCCTGGTACAGGAATTATTGCGGGTGGACCTGCTCGTGCTATCCTTGAAGCTGCAGGGATTCAAGATATTCTTACAAAATCTTTAGGTTCCAACACTTCTTCAAATGTTGTTAAAGCAACTGTTAATGGATTAAAACAACTTAGAACTATTTCTCAAGTTGCCAGACTTCGTGGTAAAACAATTGAAGAAATTAGCGGAAAGAAAATATCTGAGGAGGTTGCGAAATGAAACTTAAAGTAACTCAGATACGAAGTACAATAGGTAGAAAGGAAGATCAAAAAAGAACAATAATTGCTCTTGGTCTTGGTAAGATCAGTAGAACAAAAATTCATGATGATAATCCTGTTATCCGTGGTATGATCTTTAAGGTTGCTCATCTTTTAAAAGTTGAAGAAATCAAAGAAGAGAAAAAAGCTGTAAAGAAACCAACTGTGAAAAAAACGGTTAAGAAAAAAGATACATCAACTAAGGCTGCTTCAAAGAAAACAGCAGTTAAAAAAGAGACTACTAAAAAAGCTACAGAGAAAAAGGTGACTGAGAAGAAAACAACAGCTAAAGTTGCAGCTACAAAGAAACCGGCTGCAAAGAAAACTCCAGTGAAGAAAACAGCACCTAAGAAGACTACAGCAGCTAAAGCTACTCCAAAGAAAGCTAAGCCAAGTGAAGCTAAGAAGTAGTAAGAGGAGAAATAATGAAACTTCATACTCTCGAACGCCCTAATATAAAAACAGGTAAAAAAAGATTGGGTAAAGGTCATGGTACCGGATTTGGCAAAACAGCCGGTAAAGGACATAAAGGACAAAAATCACGTTCAGGTGGAAATATTCCAGCTTGGTTTGAAGGTGGTCAGATGCCATTACAGCGCCGTTTACCTAAAAGAGGTTTTACCAATATATTTAAAAAACAATTTAGAATTGTTAATCTCAATGATCTTCAAGAATTAGAAGCAAAAGAATTTGATATTACATTACTTGAAGAATTGAACTTGATCCGCAAGCCAAAAGCTAAAGAGATCGCTCCCGTAAAAATTCTAGCAAAGGGATCTGAAGTATTTGACAGAAAGATCATAATAAAAGCTAATGCTTTTTCAAAAGTTGCAAAAGAGTTGATCGAAAAGCAAGGCGGAACTGCGGAGGTTATTTAAAGTGTGGAAAAGTATAAGTAACATTTTTAAGATACCGGACCTTAAGAAGAAAATCCTTTTCACGGGATTGATTCTGGTTATCTATAGATTAGGAAGTTACATTCCTATTCCTGGTATAAATGCAGATGCATTGTCGCAGTTCATTGGCGGAGCCAATCAATCAGGTGGAAACCTTTTTGGTATGTTCGACCTTTTTGTTGGTGGAAACCTAGGGCGCGCGTCTGTATTTGCGCTGGGTATCATGCCTTATATAACTACTTCAATTGTTATTCAACTTTTGGGTGGAGTTATTCCATTTTTTGAAAGATTGAAAAAAGAAGGAGCTGAAGGACAAAAGAAAATAGCACAATACACTAGATACGGAACAGTATTTATTGCAGCTTTTAATGCAATAGGTATTACAATGTTCTTACAATCAGGTGTAGAGGGTGCGGTTCCAAATCCTGGGTTCTTATTCATATTTACAAGTGTTGTAACTATGGTTACAGGTGTAATGTTCATTATGTGGCTTGGAGAGCAGATCACTGAACATGGTATTGGCAATGGAATCTCATTGATTATTTTTGCTGGTATTATTGCTCGTTATCCAGCCGGGTTTGCACAAATGTTCCAAATGGTAAGAGTAGGAGCTATGAGTATTTTTATGGCTGTTGCTGTTCTTTTGGTAATGGTTGCAGTTACAGCTTCTGTGGTCTTGGTAACAGAAGGTATACGTAAAATACCAGTTCAATATGCAAAGAGAATTGTAGGAAGAAAGGTTTATGGCGGGCAGAGTACACACATTCCACTTAAAGTGAACACTGCTGGTGTAATTCCAATTATTTTTGCATCTTCAATTTTAATGTTCCCTCGTACAATTGCTACTTTCTTTAAAGATAGCGATTTTATGAATTCACTCGTTGGGTATTTATCACCGGGGGCAGCATTATATACTATTCTTTATGTTGGACTAATCATTTTCTTCGCTTATTTCTATACAGCAATGGTATTAAATCCGATTGAAATGGCAGAGAATATGAAAAAATACGGTGGATTTATTCCTGGTAGAAAACCTGGTAAAAAGACATCGGATTACATTAATAATGTACTTACAAGAATCACACTTCCGGGTGCAGCGTTCTTTGCTTTTGTAGCTGTAATGCCCGAATTTATGTCTAAATGGGCCAATCTGCCATTTTATTTTGGTGGAACAGGTCTCATCATTATTGTTGGTGTGGCGTTGGATACTCTTCAGCAGATCGAATCTCACCTTGTAATGAGACACTACGAAGGTTTCATGAAAAAAGGAAAACTTCGTGGAAGAAGACGCTAGTTCTTTATTTATGAATGAAGTGATATGAGGTAGCATGATATCGATCAAGAATAATAGTGAGATCGCCAAGATGCGGGAAAGTAACCGCATTGTTGGGTTGCTACTTCACAAATTGGATTGTTTCATCAAACCCGGTATAAGCACGTACGATATCGATAGGTTTGCAGATGAATTGATTCGGAATGAAGCTGGTAAAGCTGCTTTTAAGGGATACACTGTTCCAGGCTTACCTCCATTTCCGGCGGCTGTTTGTTCATCAGTGAATTCATGCATTGTGCATGGTATTCCTTCCAAGAAAAAAATACTTCACGAAGGTGACATTATTGGAATTGATGTTGGTGTTTATAAAAACGGGTTTTATGGTGATGCAGCCAGAACTTTTCAAGTTGGTAAGGTCTCAGAAGAGGCTACTGTTTTAATGGCAGTAACCAGAGAAGCTCTTAAAAGAGGAATTTCTCAAGCAAGAGATGGAGCCAGAGTTGGAGACATATCGCATGCAATTGGATCTTATGTGATGGATCAAGGATATTTTGTGGCTGACAGTTTAACTGGTCATGGAATTGGTACATCTCTACATGAAGATCCGATCGTTCCTAATGTTGGTACAAAAGGAAAAGGACCAAGATTGAAAAAAGGGATGACAATTGCGATAGAACCAATGGTTAATATCGGAACTAATCGAGTGATCGAGAATGGTTGGGAATTTTTTGTAGCAGATGGTTCGCTATCGGCACATTATGAGCATACTATTCTTATTACTGAGAATGAAGCAGAACTTTTAACTGAGTTTTAGAGAGTAAGAGGAATATGGCTAAAGAAGGTGTTATCGAAGTTGAAGGTGTTGTAACGGAAGCACTTCCTAATACAACATTTAAAGTTGAATTAGAAAATGGGCATGAAATTCTTGCTCACAGTTCCGGCAAAATGCGAATGCATTATATTAAGATCTTACCGGGAGACAAAGTAAAAGTTGAATTATCTCCCTACGATTTAAATCGTGGGCGTATAGTATATCGTTATAAATAGGAGAATAAGATGAAAGTTAGAGCATCTGTGAAAAAAATGTGTAAAGATTGTAAAATAATCAAACGTAATGGTGTAATTAGAGTTATATGCTCTAGTAATCCAAAGCATAAACAACGTCAAGGTTAGATAAGGAGGAAGCTTGGCACATATATCAGGGGTAGAATTACCAAGAGAAAAAAGAATAGTTATTGGGCTTACCTATATCTACGGAATAGGCAAATCCACTGCTGAACAAATTCTTGTAAAAGTAGAAATTGATGAGAATATCAAAGTTAAAGATCTTTCTATTGAACAGGAAAAGAAATTACGTGAGATCATTATTGATGATTATGTTGTTGAAGGTGATCTGAGAACTCAAAAGGCAATGGATATAAAACGCCTTATGGAAATTAACTGTTATCGTGGCATTCGTCATAAGATGAACCTTCCGGTTCGTGGACAGCGTACACATACAAATGCCAGAACCCGTAAGGGCAGAAAGAGATAGTAAGGGAGTGAATGATGGCAACAGTAACAACAAAAGTTAGAAAAAAGAAAAGAGTAAGACTTTCGTATAGTGAAGGTGTAGCTCATATTCATTCCAGTTTCAATAATACTATCGTTTCATTAACAGATAAAGCTGGAAATATTCTTACCTGGTCAAGTGGCGGTAAGATAGGATATAAAGGATCTAAGAAAAGCACACCATTTGCAGCTCAGTTAGCAGCAGAAGAAGTTGCAGCAGCAGCAATCGAGATGGGTGTAAATAAAGTAAAAGTTATTGTTAAAGGTCCTGGTGGCGGTAGAGAATCTGCAATTCGCGCACTCAACGCAAATGGTTTGGAGATCACATTGATCGAAGACAAAACACCTATTCCGCATAACGGGTGCAGACCAAGAAAAACTAGAAGAGTATAAGGATTATATTATGGCGAGATATACAGGATCATCTTGTAAATTATGTAGAAGAGAAGGAACAAAATTGTTTCTTAAGGGTTCACGTTGTAACTCCGAAAAATGTGCTTTTGAAAAGAGACCATTTATTCCAGGAGAACATGGTAATGCCCGAGGCTTTAGAAAGAGAATGAGTGATTATGGTGTACATTTGAGAGAAAAACAAAAAGTACGCCGAACTTATGGTGTGTTAGAAAAACAATTTAGAAAATATTTTAAAATGGCTGCAAAGAAATCTGGTGTTACCGGTGAGAATTTACTTCAAATATTAGAGACTCGTTTAGATAACATTGTTTATCGTATGGGTTTTGCTCCTTCCAGAAAATCAGCTAGACAGATTATTCTTCACGGTCATGTTTTAGTTAACCAAAGAAAGGTAGATATCCCTTCTTTCAATGTTCGTGCAGAAGATGAAATTTTAATTAAGGAAAAAAGCAGACAAATGCTTTTAATCCAGGAAGCAATGGAAGCTTCAACAGAAGTTGACAGCATCGATTGGTTCAAAGTTGATAAAGATAAATTTAAAGGTGAAATTATCAGTATCCCAACTCGTGAGCAGATCCAACTTGATACTGATGAACGTTTGATCGTTGAATATTATTCCAAATAGTAGATTAGGAGATCAAATATGAAATTCCTAGAACCATTACAATTGCCGGAATCAGTAGTAGTCGATAAAAAAACATATAGTTCGACCTACGGAAAATTTGAAATTGGACCATTAGAATCTGGTTTTGCTACAACAATAGGGAATACACTAAGAAGAGTATTGCTTACAGCTATTCAAGGTGCAGCAGTGCGTTATGTTAAAATTGAAGGCTTGCATCATGAATTTTCAGCTATACCGGGCTCAACATCAGATTTTATAGACCTCATTCTTAATCTTAAGAAACTGGTTATTCAAACTGAATCTATTGGTGAAGAAAAACTTGTCTTAGAACATAAGGGTGTTGGAATTATTACAGCTGGTGACATTTCAGGAACCGCTGATGTAAAAATTATAAATGAAGATCTTGAACTTTTAGAGATGACTGAAGATGTAGAATTCAGAATGGAATTATGGATTGGTATTGGAAGAGGTTATGTGTCTGCAGACAACCATGATATGGAAGAAAAATCTGTTGGCGTAATTCCAATTGATTCTATTTATTCTCCAATTGTTAAAGTAAATTTTGAAGCTGGAAATCAACGTGTTGGTGAGCGTATAGATTTTGATAAACTTATAATGGAAGTTACAACAGATGGTAGTATAGACCCTAAAGATGCACTTTATCTTTCTGCAAAAATACTTAGAGATTTGTATGATGCAGTTGTTCTATTTGAGAAGGAACCTGAGTATATTGAAGAAATTGAAATGGATCCGGAATTAGAGAGAATGGAGAAGATATTAGCTACAAATGTTAACGAACTTGAGCTTTCTGTTCGTTGCAGTAACTGTCTTTCTGCAGCAAAGATCGAAAAGATCGGTGAACTTGTAGAAAAGAATGAAAATGAAATGTTGAAATATAGAAACTTCGGTAAGAAATCTCTTGAAGAGATTCATGCTTTACTTGGTCAATACGAACTTTCTCTCGGTATGGATGTAACCGGTATGAGAAAGAGGATCGAAGACGCCAAAAATAAAGTTACTACCCAGAAATAAGGATTGAACTATGAGACATAGAGTTAGCGGAAGAAAATTCGGTAGAGAAAAAGGGCATCGTGACTTGATGCTTAAAAATCTTGTTGCTTCCCTTGTGAAACACGGAAGAATTAATACTACTCAAGCCAGAGCTAAAGAGATTAGAGGTTTGGCAGAAAGAGTAATAACTTACGGAAAGAAAGGTACTGTACATCATCGTAGATTAACTTTTAAAGTTCTTAAAAATAGAGATCTTGTAAAAAAAGTTTTTGATGAGATCGCACCAAGATTTGAAACAACTGAAGGTGGATACACCCGAGTATTGAAAAACGGTTATCGTCGTGGTGATTGTGCTCCAATGGCAATTATTGAATTTACTCAAAGAGAAGAAAAAGCAGTAGAAACAAAACCAAAAAAGAAAAAAAATTAATTTGATTCAAAATTGATCATTAATATTTAAGCCCCGTTTTTCGGGGCTTTTTAGTTACCGATAAGAAAAATTATAGACAGAAATATCCAATTTTTTACAGAATCCTGACAGATGAGGAGTAGTTTATGTTAAAAATAACAATAGATCAAATAATCGAATTGTTTGAAAACGATAGGCTAGATGTAATTAAAGAGAAGATCAACCAGCTGCATCCTGGTGATGCAGCCCAGATCATCAATGAACTTCCGGTAGAATATCAGGTTAAAGCTTTTTCATTTCTCTCATCGGAACTTGCCTCAGATGTGATCATTGATCTGCATGATGAGTTGCGTGAAGATGTTCTGGAAACTATCCAACAGAAACGTCTGGTTGAGATCATGGATGAGATGGACTCCGATGAGGCTGCGGATATTGCAGCTGAACTGTCAGACCATCAGCTTGAAGACGTTCTTAAAAAAATAGATAAAGAAGATTCTGAAGAGATAAAACAGCTTTTGTTTTATGATGAAGATACTGCTGGTGGTATCATGCAGACCGAGATCATCACAGTGAATAAGGAAATGAATAGAGTTGAGATGATCGATCATATCCGGGCAAATTATGATGATGTGGAAAAGCTGTATTACGTATTTGTTACCGATGTAGAAAATAAATTAATTGGAATCATGGAAGCATCAAAATTACTACTATGCAAAACTGAAATGAAAGCTATGGATATTATGGATAAAGTAGTGATCTCTGCTCCGGTGGATATGGATCAGGAAGAGGTGGCAAAGATCTTCCGTAAATATGATATTTATATTTTACCGGTGGTGGATAATGAAAATCATCTACTCGGCAGGATCACAGTTGATGATATACTTGATGTAATTGACGAAGAGGCTTCGGAAGATGTTTATAAAATGGTGGGCTTGGATAATGAGGATAAAGTTTTCACATCACCTCTCAGTTCTGTTAAAAAAAGACTGCCTTGGCTTACACTGAATCTTTTTACAGCACTTTTAGTTTCCAGTGTGGTAGGTATTTTTGAAGGAACGATTGCTCGCTTATCATTTCTTGCTGTTCTCATGCCGATAGTGGCAGGATTGGGTGGAAACTCCGGCACACAAACTCTCACGGTAATCACACGAGGTATAGCACTTGGTGAACTCACACTTCACAATACATACAGAGCAATAGTTAAAGAGATCACGGTAGGAATTATCAACGGACTTTTAATTGGTTCTGTTGCCATGCTTATTGCATATCTGCTGAAAGGAGATCTTCTTCTGGGTGCAGTACTTGGCATATCCATGGTCTGCAATATGTTCATCGCCGGGCTTGTAGGATCATCAATTCCTGTAGTAATGAAAACACTTAAGATAGATCCTGCATTAGCCTCCAGTGTGATTATTACAATGCTTACCGATATTGGCGGGTTTGCTACATTCTTAGGATTAGCTACACTTTTACTATAAACTAAAGAATAACGTTACTCCGGCTGAATATACTTTTTATAATCTTCAAATAATTCTTTTGATATTCTAAATGGTTTGCCATTCTTTATAAAAACGCCTCTCACGATAGCAATATTACACAATTCATCTGCACTATTAAAGATTTCCTGCTTCCATATTGAAGTTGCTCTAGTTGCCTGTATCATCCTGGTATCAATTACTACTTTCTCTCCAACTGGAAGTCCTATTTTGAACGTTAGCTTGATCTCTGAAAGATAGATATTAATACCTTGCTTGTTAAGCTCTCCAACAGACATATCCATCTCTTCTAATGCGTCTGCTCGAGCTTCCTCATAAAGATGAAGATAATTTGCATTATTTAAATGACCGTAAATATCACACTCATAGCCAAATACTTTTCTATTATATTTCATGGATTCCCTCCATAGTTTTTATTTAGACAATTTATTACTCACAGAATGTCAAGTTGAAATACTACCATGTCTGGAAAAAGAGTTGTAGTAAAAGTAGATCCAACAAAATTATTGACACAAAAATCAAGCGGGAAAGTTTACAAATAGAAACAAAAAGGATCAAGGGGGAGAAATGAAAAAGACAATTATTATTTTAATGTTACTCAGTTTGATGTTATGTTTGAGTGCTCAACAGAACCAGCAGATCAAGCAGAATCAACCGATGAAGCAGGACCAGCCAACAAAACAAAACAAAGTTGTTACACAGAAAAAAATGAACTACGAATTAGAATATCAAAAACTTAACGATGTGTATAAAAAACTACAAGCCAGAGAACAAGAAACCCGAATGAAATGGAGAGATCTTAGCGAAAAACATAATAAGTATGTAGAGAATTCCAACTCTAAAAAGGCAGAAAATGATGCCCTGAAAAAAGCTAATGCAATGCTACAACAAAAGAGAAATGAATATAAACTTCAATGGGAGACTTCGCAAAATAATCATAATACTTTTATGGAAAGGCACAAGAAAATGAAAGCTGATAATGAACGATTAAGAGCAGAAAATGCTACATTGGAAGCTAAATTAGAGAATCTAAAGCCTAAGAAAAAGAATGTGAAAAAGACTGTTACCAAAGGTTAGAGATAATATATTTTAATCAGAGGAAGCAATTAGCTTCCTCTTTTTTTATGAAATTTACTGAAAACATTTTTAAAGAATTCACTCGCGAAAGACAAGGTAAAAAGCTTATTGAGCTCATTACGAAAATTGATTCTAACTGGCAGAATATACCATTACGAGCAGTTTTACTCAATGAACTACAAACTTACCTGAGATACATGGATTATAGCCTTGAAAATGATATTACAAGCTCAACCAAGAGAGACTTTCTCAACCTTGCTGTACAAATTGAACAGGAATTTGGCAAAGATAGAATTGATGATGAGTTAATTATCCTAACAAATGATGAAAATCCAAAGCTGCAAACATCAATCCCGCTTTATTTGATATTAGATGACTTGCGTTCTGCCTTTAATGTCGGTTCAATTTTTCGCTCTGCAGAGTGTTTTGGAGTTTCACGGATCTATCTTTGTGGATACACTCCCACGCCAGATAATAAAAAAGTGCAAAAAACTGCAATGGGTACAGAAAAGCATGTGAGTTGGTCATCACATTCAAACATTGAAGAAGTAATAAAACAACTAAAACAAGATAACATTACAGTTTATGCTCTAGAAACAACCACTTATTCAAAAGATATTACAAAAATTGAATTTAAAAAACCATGTGCACTTATATTGGGAAATGAAGCTTTGGGAATATCAGAGAAAACACTAAAACTTGCAGATGAAATAATTCAAATTCCGCTTTCCGGCTGGAAGAATTCCTTGAATGTGGGAGTATGCACAGCAATTTGCTGTTACGAGATAAGTAAGCAGTGGAAGTAGAACTCAATCTAAATTAATTCTAGAATCAAGAAAAAAAAGTATTTCCGTCATCCTGCTAGCCTGTTCGTAGCGGAGCGTAGAGACTGGACGAATCTTACACGTAGCCCTCAATCAACCGTCATCCTGACGAATCTTGCACGTTGTTCTTTTAAGGAAGGATCGACAAAGGCAAGTAATTAATTTTTCTATTGTCATTGGTAATTCTGAAAGTTTAATACAGTGTGTTATTAGGAGGGTAAATAAATAAAATACTTATAGTTATTGTAATTGTATCTTTGTTCTTCATTGAAGGTTGTACTATCATTGGTTATTCAACTGGAAAAGGGATTAAAATTAAAAAGTCTCTTGAATTAGAAAAAATTGAATCAATACCAAAAGACAATTGGCTGACAGTTTCTTTAAAAAACAATGAAATCATCAAGGGTAAATTTATCTCCTGTGTAAATGATACATTGTTAGTTACTTTTCAAGCAAGTGCGAATTTAAATGCTCCAATCTCTAATAGTCAATTTCTTTCAATTGAGCATGATAAGGCATTATACAAAATACCCTTAGATCAGGTAAAAGAAATACATATTTGTAAAGGAGATATGAGTGTTGTTGGAGCAATTTTGGGATTAGTAATTGATTCTTTTACAATGGCAATAATTAATTTTGGACGCTCTTGGAATAGGTAATTTTGAACGTGTAAATAATTTGTTGAACTCCCCCTGACCTCCTCTTAAATCAAGAGGGGAAGAAGAGTCATTTCCCGTACATCATCTCCACACCCAGCATTGGAACAATTGCCAGATCATCCAGATCATCATCGAAGTCTTTGTTCAGCCAGTTTGGTACATAGAGGATACCTATGTAGGGTGAGATTTTTAAAACGGATAATTGAAAAGTACGGATAGCAGCATTTGCCTGAAAAGTAACAATGGTCTTCCCATCTGCATTACCACGAAAAAAGCTCATAACACCAACACCGGTTAGATAAAATGGAAACCACTTCCTCTCTTTTTTAAATCTAATATTTGCATCCGAACGGAAAATCATCTCGGGAAATCCTCCGGCTGAAATATCAAGTTCCAGTTTCTCACTTAAGGGAATTCCAATTACTCCGGAAAAAATAGGTCCACCTGAAATCTCAAATTTAGCACCAAAATCCATAGCAGATAAAAAAAGAGGAAAAAGAAAAAATACAATTATAGTAAGGTTGAACTTTTTCATCGTTCACTCCCTGCAAGTTATTTGATTTTAACTTACAGCTATCTAATGGAATAATATTAGTTTGGAGTCAAGGAAAGATTTCTGTCTAATAAAATTCCCTCTCAATTCCCAGCAATTAGCTGCTTAAGGAAAATTATTAATTTGCATTCTACAAAATGGAAGTTAACTTATTTAAATGAGAATGATTCTCATTATTGATAAAGGAGGAATGATGAAACAAATTCTAATTATGATGATGGTTTTGGTCTTTGCTGTTAGCTTAATGGCTGAAGTAATAAACATCAATACTTCCCAGCAGAATTATGAATTCAATCTGGAAGATATCATCGGTTTAAGTTTTGGTGATGAATCCATGATGCTGGAAACATCTGCAATGACACACACTTTTCTTTTCGATGATATACTATTTATGGATTTTGACACAATGACCGGAGTTGATCCGGCTGAAGTTCCAATTAATGCCGCTTTCCTGTTGAACCAAAATTACCCTAATCCGTTCAATCCTGATACAAACATCAGCTTTTCTATGGATGTGGCAAACAAGGTTGAAATTAACATTTACAACTCAAAAGGACAATTAGTCCGCGAATTGGTTGATGGATTTTTCTCAGAAGGTGATTTTCTTTTTTCTATTGTGGGAGTAGAAACTTCTTCGTAAGGTTCAAGAGAAGTTGCGCCGATTGTTTCAATTATCTCAATATCATGCTCTTCAGTACCTAGTTCTTCTTCATCTATGATCTCTACATTTGCTATAATCTCTACATTGGGTTCATCTTTAACAACTGGTGTAGTAACAGTTTTTCCTGAGCCTGTTGTGGCAGGTCGTGTTATTTCAGCTTTGTTTTCAACAACTTTTATTCCTTCGGTTTCAATAGTTTTTTGAAGCATTGTGAGGCTGAGTGTTGTGGTTAGATCAGGTTTGATTTCCACTCCGGTGAACTTTTGGATTCTAAAGCTTTCATGCTTACAAATAACATCATAAACTCCGGGTGTAATATTAATAATAAGATACGAACCATTTTTATTGGTTTTTTTACTGGCAATAAGAGTTTTACTATCCATCACCATTATATTTACGGAAGGGACAGGATAACCTTTATTATCAGTAACTTTGCCGGCTAATTTACCTTTAGCTTCGCTTACTTTTTTAGATAATTTAATTTTGGTGTCTCCCAGTAATGATGTGCAGGTGAAAAGTATGATTATCAAGAGCAGGGTAAATATCTTTTTCATTGTTCCTCCAGTTTCATGTATGTTTGTATTTTTTATAAAAATTAGAAATTCAATAGCAACATTTGTTGCTAATTAATTCGATGTCAAACATTTAATTAGTTAACACTATCAAATAAATTAGTAAAAATGGTGTTTGTTCAGCAATAAATGGAAAAGATCCGAGACTCTTCGCGAGAAAACATAAAAGCTTTACCTCAGAGAGACAGATCTTTTCTTACTATAGTTTCTTATGGTCATTCTCTTAAAGAGAAGGACAGCAAGATGAGTAAAAATCAGGTTTACATCTGCTAAATTTTCTACTTAAAAGATAAGCAGTTAATTCTCAGTTGACAATTTAAATCTGCTACTATTCTCTTGAACATGAGATTAAAATTGATGGGAGAAGTAATGACTGAATTATTATATTTAGAAGATAGTTATCTTAAAGAATTTACAGCAAAAGTGGTAAAAATTGCAGTTGAAGAAAATGCAGTTGTGCTGGATAGAACAGCTTTCTATCCCACCGGCGGTGGTCAACCCTGTGATCTTGGTGTTTTCAAGTTTGCTGGCAAGACATCAAGTGTGATCAAAGTGAAAAGAATAGATGGTAGGATCTTGCATTTTCTGGAAGGTGAACTTCCAGCTCTCAACTCTGAGATTTTGGGTGAAATAGATTGGGAGAGGCGTTATAAGATGATGCGAACGCATACTTCCATGCATTCACTCAGTGCAATTGTGTGGCGAGATTATCATGCTCAGGTTACAGGTGGTAACATCGAACCTCTGGCAGGTAGATTGGATTTTGAATTTGAGAAACTGAATGCTGAAATGATCGCCGACATTGAAGAGAAAGTTAATGTTGAGATTCAAAAAGGTATGGCTGTAACTTCCAAAACTTTGCCACGAGCGGAAGCAGAAAAGATTCCTGACCTGATACGAACCAAGATAAATTTACTTCCTCCCAGTTTAACGGAGATCAGAGTTGTAAAGATAGGTGATCTAGATTTGCAGGCTGACGGTGGAACTCATGTAAAAAATACTTCCGAGATAGGTACGATAAAAATTGTAGGATACAAAAGCAAAGGACGCATAAATAAACGGATCAAGATCGAAGTGGTGTGAAATATAAAACACTTATCAAAAATGTGAAAGAACTAATTAAATAAAAATAATTTGACAAGAACATCTCAATTTCAAAAGTAGCTTTGTATTGCAAAGTACTTTGAAAATAAAAAGGAGATATTAAATGGATCAAATTACAAATGAACAAGCGTTACAAGTTATTAAGGACATGATCGAGAGAACTAAAAAAAAGCAAATCTATACAGGTTTCCCTCATTTATTATGGGGTATTCTTATCTCTTGTGCAATTATTGCTATGTATGTTTTAATAGGAGCAGGATTAGATCATCTAATTGGATATTCATGGGCAATTTTTGGTATCGCAGGAGCTATTATAACTACTGTTTATTCAAAAAAGATTTATGCAAAAAAAGGTGGTAATAATTATCCCGATCTTGGTTTAGGTACTATCTGGATAGTAACTATGATAGCGATGTTTTTTGTTGCTTTCATCTTTCCCATACTTAATGCCTATAAATGGCATGTGATCTATACAATGGTATGTTTGTTAATGGGAATTGCAAATATATCCACCGGAATCCTCTGGTGGATTGGAAGTATACTCTTTCTAGTCATTAGGAATGAGATCGTTTTTATGGGAGTTTTCATTTTGCTTTTAGTTGTTAATAATATTATTCCCGGTTTCTATTTATATAGTTTGGCAAGGAAACAAAATGGTAACTAATTTTGCAGAATTAGATTCCATTATACATTCCAGAGTTCGTCTTGCTATCATGATTCTGCTTCTTCGAGCTGAACCTTCCAATTTCACATATCTAAAAAAAGAGATCGATGTTTCAGATGGAAATTTGAGTTCGCACTTGAGGAAACTAGAAGAGGCTAAATACATAAAAATGAAGAAAAGCTTTGAAAACCGAAAACCGAAAACAGCTATATCTCTTACAGAAAAAGGCAGAGCAGCTTTGGATGAATATACAAAAAATCTTGAGGAATATCTTTACTTAGCATCCGAGAATAAACAGAAATAAAAAAACGGGCTTTCGCCCGTTTAGGGAGGAGACTACTATTTTAGGGGATTTTTATGAATATTATTTTTTACGGATGTGCTAGCTGAACTGTGAAACCTAATTTAGCATAAGTTTGCTTAACATCACTATCTGTGAGGAAACTGTTATCTACAACTGCCAGGTTGATCTCTGTTCTCTTCCAGAAATAAGTAAGACCAAAAGTAGCAAATTTTCTATCTTCATAGGTAGCAGAATCCATCCAGTAATCATGTTCGTCACCGTCATAATCTGTAATGGTGTAGTTTGTATCTCTTATATCGAAATTTGTGAACATACCAGTTCTAAGATGCAATTTCTCCATCACTTTATATTCTAATCCAAAATGAAAGTTGTTAGCATCAACAAACTCAGGTATTTTTGAGTACTGCTTATAGTTGAAATCAAATAACACTGATATTGGAATAGTTGAATTTGTATATTTTGTACCAATGGCTATTTCCATCGGGAATGTATTCTTTTCAAAGTCTAGATCAAACATGCCGCATTGTCTTGTAAGATTCTTTTCTACAGGAACTAATAATGACACACCGAAGTTGAGATTTTGTAATGGGGAATAGATCGCACCCAATTTTGGTTGGAATAGTAGAAAGTCTAGATCACCACAATAACCCAGCCAGGTATCATTACTAGCAGGATAAATATTACTTATTTCAGAATGGTAAACATCCAAGTTCAGTCCAACACCAAAGCGAAATTTTTCTAGAACATAAGAGATAGGAATGTTAACTGATTTGATGTAGCGTCTTTCATTAATTTGAAAAGTTTCAACAATTTCACCATTGTGAGTATTGTATATTTCGCCTAGATCAATATTGTAACTACTCTTTGCTGTATAAATAATTCCAGCTCGTATATAATCTGAAAATTTATAAGCAAAAGCTGTCGAAACACCAGAACGATAGTCAGTGGTTTCATTACCATCAGCTACTATATCGGTGAATAAATTTACATTGTTTTTTAAACCGTATTCATAATAGATCTGGGCATCATTTTTAATTTCAAATGAGGCTGGGTTTATATTGGAAAAAGAAATATCACCAATATCTGCAACTCCTGCATAACCCTGTCCTGCTACTTCTGCCGAAACAAGATTATCAGCATAAAAATCGATAGTAGGTTTACAAGTGTTTTCCTGTTCATTAACTTCAAAACTTAACAATGGACTTAAAAGTCCGATCAAAATAAGTACCATTACAACTTTTAACATTTTTTCCTCCGTTATTCAATACGTTCAATTGATACATATGCAATTCCTGTGCCATTAGCTAAAACACGCATATACTGCATTAGTTACACATTTTATTCAGATTTATGTGTCCGTATACGTGCACTATATATTCAATACTGAACAGTCTTTTGGATGATTAATGGAAAATTTGTGATGAATTTTGACTAATTTATGAGTTGTTTTTCTTAGAATTTAGAAATTATATTTTTGATAATAATTTGTTTAGAAATGTATCAATTTGATAAATCTATTTTTATAAAAAGTAATTCGAGTTTAGTCTAAATGGTTATTATTGATTTGCAGGTTTTTCTTTCTCTTCCTTCTTTGGTTCATTTTTGAAATATTTGTTTCCTTCCTGTTTTATCAGCTTGCTTCTTAATAAAGAATTTATTATGTTCTTAGCAAAGTATTTATCAGATTGGAACAAACAATCATCCTGAAAACTCTTCTTCATCTCTTGCGTGGTTGTGCTGTCGATAATTTCCAAAACATCATCCATTGCAATACCTTTTTCTTTGATCTTACTATATACTTTTCTATCTATTGGACGCATAATTAATATTTCCTTCCTAAAAACTTTTGGACAAAAAGAACATCAACATCAAAGTTGTCAAAGGTATAAATAAATGAAGAAATTATTGGTTATAGGTTATTACTGGCCACCGTGTGGTGGAGTTGGAGTGCAACGCTGGCTCCGGTTCATAAAATATCTTCCCCAGCATGGGTGGGAAGCAACTGTACTCACAACTCAAAATGGAGATTATCCTGCTATCGATGAATCGTTGCTGGCTGATGTTCCAAAAGAAATTAAAGTGATCCGAACCAAAACACCAACTTTCAGTGGATTCTATAGAAAAGCAGGGGAGAGTAAAATACCATATGGAAGTTTAGAAACTAATTCTACTGATTCTCTGTTTAAAAAAATATCTATTTGGATAAGGCTGAATTTAGTGATCCCTGACGCACGTAGAATTTGGAATAAGTTTGCTTACCGGTCAGCAAGAAAAGAGCTGTTAGCAAATAAATATGATGCAGTAATAACAACAGGACCACCGCATTCTACTCATTTAATCGGGCTTAAGCTGAAGAAAAAGTATAATATAAACTGGATAGCAGATTTTAGAGATCCCTGGACTCAAATGGGTTATTTGAAAAATGTTAAGCGTATGAAAATAACGAGCTATTTTGATAAGCAGTTGGAAAACAAAGTTGTGAAAAACTGTGACTCAGTAATTGCAGCATCTCGGAAGATCATTTCCGATCTCAATTGTTCACCAGATAAAATACATCTCATCACAAATGGTTTTGATCCGGAAGATTATAAGGGAATCAAAAAAGAGAAAGTAAATGATAATTTTAATCTGAACTATTTTGGAACACTTCCACCTGAATCAAATCCGACCTCAGTTTTAAAAGCTATTTTACAACTTCATAAAAAGGGTATAACAAATATTAAAATGAATTTCTGGGGCAATATTTCAGAAGAAGTAAAAGAGAAATTATGTAAGTTGGATGAGAGTGGAATCGTAAAATTTAATAAACATGTGTCTCACCAAAAAGCAATTGGAATGATGTCTAAGTCTTCTATGTTGCTTTTAATGATAAATAATGTGAAAAATAATGAAGGAATTATAACTGCCAAGATTTTTGAATATATGGGCAGTGGAGTTACAATATTAGGCGTTGGACCCACAAACAGTGAACCTGCAAAAATATTACAGGAAACCGGAAGCGGTAAAATGTTCCAATATGATAATGTAAATGCTATTGCTGATTATATTGAAAATAACTATAAACTTTGGAAGCTGAAAAAAGAAGTTACTTTAACGGATATTGAAAAATACAGTTTTATAAATCTTACCAAAAAATTGGATTCTGTTTTAGAAAAATTCACAAAATAAATTTCGTCATCCTGCTTGCCTGTTCGTAGCGGAGTGTACACTGGACGTGTCTTTCATGTTGTTCTTTTAAGGAAGGATAGTATGGAAAAATTATAAATTACGAATGAACAAACTCAGTCGTTTTAAATTATTAATCAATAATCATAAATCACAAATCCACAGGTTCTAAGTTAAGATTTATCAGCCTTAGGCTGAGTAACAACAGGGAGAATTCCTCAGAACGACGATCATAAAAAAAGCCCCTCTTTTTGAGGGGCTTTACTATTTATCTTTCGTGCTTATTTAATTAATCCCAACCAGTCACCCAGTAAGAATTGAATACGTCCGATAAGCAATGATACACGAGCCATCACAGTATATCCAAAGGAAGCACCGAATCCGATCATCATGAACCAGATACCAACGTTAGTTACTTTTCCATATATGCCTTTGTGCGCTTTTGAGAAGAAGAAATACAATAGAATTGTTACAGTTCCAATAAATATAAGAGCTGAATTGATACCATCTATCGGTAACATTGCACTTCTCATCTGCACGAGTACGGATGAGTGGATAGACAAAGGAATACTCATACCAACAATACTCATACCAAAGACGATTGGATACCTGGAAAGCCAACCTAAATTCTTGCTGAATCTGAGCATATAGAGTGAGCCTAATAAAGCTGGTATGATAATTATAAACTTATGGTTTAAGAAAATAGGTGTATACACATAGGGCATGAACACATTCTCATAAACCAATGGTATTGCATAACCCATTGATATACCTACAAGCAATGCTTCTGCAAATTTATAGAAAGGATTATCTTTATACAAGAATGAGAAGATACTCAAGGTTAGGAATGCTGCGACGAAATTACTTATTGTTTCAAACATGTTTCCCCCTATATTTCCTTTTTCTTAGTAATGAAATAACCAATATTACCAAGAAGGATAAAGAATATCATCATGATATGAGCAACAGATTGTGCATTCATACCAATTCGAGCTTTTTTGTATTTATAAGGAACAGTATCTCCGGTAATTGGAACACGTGTTTCCTTGATGATCTCATTACTGAAAGGTCTTCCATTAGGATAATCTTCACTTTCATAAGCAGCAAACACATCAACCAGCTTTTCATATTCAGCAGCACCTTTAAGTCCTCTTAACATACCCATCAATTGCCCTGTTTGTAAGTATGGATAATTATCGGCAACCATAACTGCGGTAACACCGGCAGCAATGTTTGCACCAAATCTTGCCCTAGCATAAGTTATCCAAGTAATGGAGCTACTACTTGCAGCAAAGTCAATTACCAGGTTCATATCATCGTAGTTCTTGATATTTTTCATGATCTCCAGGTTTTCTACTTTTCTACCTTGAGAATCAGTTTCTACAGCTTTAGCAATATCATCACCCATTCCAAGCATAATTGGTAATTGTATAGCCCAAGGTTTATAACCAAAGTTACAGTAGTCAACACCCGATTGAACATCGAAATCTTCTTTAGCTGTATTGATAGCATAATCTACCAGCGGGGCAGCTGCAGGAAGCCAGCATATTGTGAAAACCTTAATATTCCTTTCGAAGCAATGTCTTAACACAGAAACTTCCATCGGGAATAATTCCGGCATTGTAGATGCATCATGAGTGAATGACATTAAAATTGCCTTATTCTCATCACCCGCAAAAGAATCTATTTTTTTATAAATATCTTCTGTAGGTTTAGTAACATAGGTAGGTGAATTAAACGGAATAAGAAGTGGAATAATAATAGAAAATGCTACAACTAAGTAGATGTAACGTCTATCAATGTTCTGTATCTTATCGAAGAATTTTATTACATTCTTATTCATTTTAGTCACCTCCACCGAGATAAGTTCTTTCTATTCCAAGCAAGATCTTAAGTGAAGTAGCAGTTATTCCCAATCCTACACCAATCATTATAGCACGTTTGGCAGCAAGGTTAGGAACATTAAGAATCCAGGTGGATGTTTCAGGGATCCACTTAGAGATCATAGCACCCAGCGGAACTTGACCCAACATAACTATGATTGCGGCAACAAGAAGTACTGTAGCTTCAGCAGATCTGGCACGGAAAGCCTTATAGGCTGCAGAGGCAATATAGAAGGCAAGTAATGCAAACATGGTTGCACTCATAGGCATTTGAACATTCTCGAACAACCACATATATGGTGTTCCAGATTGTGTTCCCCACACAAATCCTGCAAATGCTGTAAACACGAGTCCTGCTAAAGTAACTACACTGTATTGCCAGTTAGGGACCTTTCTTTTAATCTTAGTTCCATGAACCATGAATAGACTCATTATTCCAAGAGATACAGCGAATGGAGAAATTGCTTTTGCCCAATCCTGGAACCAATCAAAAAAATCAACCGATATTTTGTGAGGGATAAATGAATGAGCTACAAACATAAATCCTAGGGTTATTATTATTATTAAAGGAATTTGTCGTTTCATTTATTCTCCTATTTTTCCGGGAATGCATTTATCAGGAACGTTGCTTGAACCGTTGATAATAATGTTCCGATAACTATAAATGCTAATATTAAAAATTTTGTATAATCAACTGCTTTCAGTGTTCCAAGTTGCAGAGGTTCACGCGCTAAATAAGCTGAGGCAGCATATAATTCTTCTCCGATAAGTGTATAGTCACAAGTTGTGATAAAGAACGGGATCTGGGTAACAGCGTCGGTACCGGCTATTTGGATTGCTCCTGTTGTGTTACCTGTTTCGGTCATAATAAGAGCTTCTGCAAAAAACATTCCCATATAGAAGTTCGTTGCGGTTTTCTCACGGACCATCACACCATTAACACCGGCAACAAACGCAAATTGAGCGGTTGTGATAAAGAAAACACTGTTCTTATCATGAGAGTCAGGGCGTCCAGCTTCATAATGGGCTTCCTTAACAACTTCCTGCGCAATTGGCAGTACTATATAATCACGAACAGGAACTAATATTCTAGTATCGTATTCCGCAGCTTTTTTAGCAACGCGACCCAATATTGAAAGACCGGCAAGAGTTGCCACATCGGTAATCCCTGAAAGTCCGGGAACGAATAAGATTGGTTTACCCATCTCAGTTGCACGTCCAATAGCATTATCTATTTCATCGATACCAGCAATAGGTCTAATATAAAGTTCCTTTCCACTTTTTGCTTGTCTTATCATAAAGAAAACCATAAAACCGAAAACAAGTGTTGCGATCAGTGCTGGTAATTTATCTGCTTGGAACCAGTTCGGAATTGGATAGAAATGATCTTTACCTAAAGTCAGAAAAGTCTCTCTCTCAGATTCATTAAAAGGCAACTTTTCCATTTTATCTGTTGTATAAACATCAGAAAATGCAAAGTGTGCCATTCCATCTGTCTTAACCATTTTGTATTTGAATGAACGGCTTGCAATGGTCTTAACTTTTTCCAGAAATTTAAGTCTTGTCTTATTCTTTGTAAAGGTTGCTGCTTTCTGAAGTATAGGATCTTTCTCGATGAGATCGATCTGGGTTTGATAATGGTCAATTGCAGCATCTGCATTAGCTAAGTCAGCTTCAGTTTCCAAGGTGTCTTTCGATGCTGTATACTCAGCAATCTCTTTTTTGTAATCTTCAATGGATTTAGCAACTTCTTCTGCATAGAGATTTGTCCTAATTGAATTTTTCAACTCATCATCCATTCTTACCGTGAAGTTTGGATCAACCAGCAACAATCCTTTTTCAGCATCAAATTTACTAACCATTTTATAGCTTATACTTCTATAACTTACATTATCAACTGTACCACGTTGAGCACCGAGTGTATTTTTAGAAAGTCTCCACTCTTCATTCGAGTAGTTGTTTTTATATATAGTGTAAGAATATTTATTTACTTCTTCACCGTTGAGGTATAATACACTTGGTGTGAGTGATTTTACGTCTTGATTGAAGATAAGATCTTGTGTGAATATATGATCTTCACCCGAATCACCATTAACAACAACTCTCATTTTAAAAGATATTCTGTCAGATGGTTCATTGAGTTTGATCTTCAGTTTGCTGTCTTGATAAAACTCATTGATCGTAGTTATTTCGTTTCCCGCCTCATCAAAAACAGTAAAATAAACATTTTTAATTTTATCATATTTTACATTTTTGAAAATATCGTAATTTACAAGAATCTTTGTTTTATCATCATTGAGGTAGGTGCAATTAGTTAAAAATACAGTTGGTTTATCCCAATAAATTGCGTTATAATCACCTTTATCATTCTTTCGGTCTCTTACTTCCCATTCATCTGTGATGGTTGGAAGTGTAGAAGAATTGACAATATCAAATGTGCTTAGATCTGAGAATGTCTCATATCCAGCCCTGTCTTGGAGTGAAAAAACAGCTATAAAATCTTCAATGTTGCCTATCTCTACATCAATGTCCTTATCTTCATTCACTATCTTACCGTCGATAATATCAACAGCAACTGTATTAGAAGGGGTATAAGGATATCCGCAATATCTCTGATAAATAAGTTGAGCAGGATTTTCCAGTGTAGTTTCAAATTCCGGATCCATTTCTGCTTTATTCTGCTCTTCATTGTAAGCGTTGAATTTGTTAAGATCAGTTTTATTAACGAGATATAAACTGTGGTTAGTTTGATCAGCTGTAAATAAAGATCTTACCCATTCAAATTGTAGACGGTTTTTGTCTTGGACATAAACAGAATATAATTCTCGGATCTTCTCTGGTGAGTTATCAATTGGTATACCGATAACTGGTTCTGCATGAGGCATGTATTTACGTGATTCTGTTACTGCGATCACAGTATAATAATATTCTTTTTCAGCGCGAAGTTTCTTATATAAACCGGAGAAATGTCGTAATTTTAAACCAGCATAAACTTCTGTTTCTTCATCTTCAATAATTTCAACTTTTGTGTTTTTATATAGGAAATTCCTCTCGGGGATAACACCAAGAATTCTATAATTTGCAAGTTGTGGTCCGGTTATTTCCAAATCTCGTGGTAAACGTCCA
>Ga0307988_1000398_pt1 | contig 30883 bp, 24 predicted proteins | sample EllFjometagen183_FD_203166 | JGI IMG/M metagenome (GOLD analysis project Ga0307988, IMG submission 203166) | Marine microbial communities from Ellis Fjord, Antarctic Ocean - #183 | ecosystem: Environmental > Aquatic > Marine > Unclassified | place: Southern Ocean | collected 2014-10-08 | reverse complement strand
TTATCGTTAAACTGAAAAATGGCATAATTATAATAATACAGAGGATCAGCAACCTGTGCCGCCTCAGTTTTCTGTTCATACTCACCCATGAGTTCTGAGAATTCTTCTTCATCATCTGCAAAAGCTTGGGCAGGGCAAATTATCAAAGGCAGGCAGCAAAATACAATTACCCAAAAAAACCGTGTAAAAAGATTTATATTCTTCATTTTCCTACCTTTGCTTTTAATTCTTGAATAATTATTTCAGGAGCAATTACCACCTTTGTTTTATATGTATCCCTGTAATTTGCCACCAGGCTGACTCCTTCTATCAGTACATCATATATTTTCCAGGTATTGTCTTTTTTCTGAATCATTCTGTAGGAAACCGGTATATCAAGGCCGTCATTGTGAAATAAAGTGTAAACATCAGATCTCTTGCTTGATTTAGTCTTTAAATCAACTTCTTTTAAATAGTCTACTTTAATACCATCTAAATTAGCACCGCGAATCTGATGCAGGTACACATTGATTATCAAGTGGGAAAAATATTTTGCAAACTCATCTTTCTGCTCAGAAGAAAACCCTCGCCAGTTTCTTCCCAATGCTAACATTGATATTATTTTGAAATCAAAATTGGTATTTAATATGTCATACATTTTGTCCTGCTGGGCTTTATTCTCCATATTCTTAAAAGAATCACTTTTCAGTGTTTCAACCACTTCATTAAAATTTTCCTCTAAACTGGCCATGGAAGAAGGCCCGGCAAAGCATGTCGGAGATGACAAAACAAGTGATGGAAAAACAAAAACTGATAAATAAAGTAAAATTAAAAGTGTTTTCCTGATTTTCATGTTAATCTCCCTTATTTTTCTGGCTTCACATTAAAAATAAATTTTCGTACTAAAGATTCCAGGTCAACAGATGACTCGGTGTTATAAATCACGTCGCCAGGCTCAAGCATAATTTCCGAACCGCCCGGAGCCAATTCAATATATTTATCTCCAATGATCCCTGTGGTTTTTACTGATGCAATAACATCTTCAGATAACTCAATATTTTTTTTTATAGAAAATTCAACCTTTGCAAGCAATCGTTCGGTATCTAAAGATATTGAACCTACCTCTCCGATTTCGACACCTGCCATCTCAATATTTGCACCGCTGCTTAAACCTGAAACAGAAGTAAAATATGCATAAACAGAATATTTGTCATTATTAAGAAGTTTTAATTCGCCCAGTGTAAATATTAGATAGATGCCGCACATTATACCGATAACTAGAAAAACACCTACATAAAATTCTGTTTTCTTCTTTTTCATTTACCTACCCTTATCTCATTTGTATCGTTACTATATTTACTCATTACCGGCAATAAATGATTTAGCAACAGGATCATTGTATTCTAAAAGCATCTCTTGGCTGCCTTCGAACAGGATTTTTCCATTATCCAGCATAGCAACTCGTTGAGCAATAAAAAAAATCTCAGGAATTTCATGACTCACAATAATTGCTGTAAATCCAAACTTTGCCTGATATTCTTTGATCATAATATGTACATTTTTTTTTCTTATAGGGTCGAGCCCTGTTGTAGGCTCATCAAAAAGAACAATATCAGGATTTATTATTAACGCTCTTGCAAGGGCCACTCTTTTTTGCATGCCCCCGGAAACTTCAGAAGGAAATTGTTTTTCAATATCTTCAATTTCCAACTGATGCATTCTTAATTTTACTTTTTCCTTTATTTCAGATTTAGAAAAAGTCGAGTTTTCATTAAGAGGTAGTGCAATATTATCAAAAATATTCAAAGAATCAAAAAGCGCATTGCCCTGGAACATATAACTTAATTTATTTTTAAATGCTTTTTGTTCCTGTTTGTTCAGGTCGGAAAGATTTTTCCCGGATATCAATATTTCACCGGAATCCTGGGTCATAAGGCCAATGATATGTTTTAAAAGAACTGATTTCCCACACCCGCTTTTGCCTATGATAGCGATAATTTCGCCTTTATATATGGAAAGATTTACACCTTTAAGCACAGACTTTTCATCAAAGCTCTTTTTCACATCCACAAATTGTATAAACGGTTCAGTCATGACATTAATTCTACATCAGTAAATACGTTATAATATAGTCAAAAACAAGTACAAGGACACAGGAGGTGACGACGGCATTTGTGGTGGAAAGGCTCACTCCCCTTGCACCATATTCACCTCTGTTGTTAATATGGGTATAGTATCCTTGGTAACAGCATATAGTTGTAACGATAACACCAAAAACAAAAGCTTTAACAAAACCTTCTGTAACATCTTGCATAACAACACTCTGGATAACTTTTTGGGCATAGATCCCTTTATTTGCATTTGTCATTAATGCACCGGATAAATACCCTCCAAAAATTCCCACTGCATCAAATAATGCTGTAAGTAAGGGAAAACTGATTAAAGCAGCTATTAATCGAGGGCTGAATAAGAATTTTATGGGGTTTATGCTCATTGTCTCCAGAGCATCCACCTGTTCAGAAATTCGCATAACACCAATTTCAGCGGCAATGGCTGATCCGGCTCTTGCTGTAATCATAAAAGCAGCCAGTACAGGACCTAGTTCACGAATTAAGCTTAATGCGACAACAGAGCCAAGCGCCCCTTCAGAACCAAAATTGCTAAGGGTGTAATAGCCCTGCAAACCCAAAACCATACCTGTAAACAGTCCTGTAAGGATAATCACAAGCATTGATTTAGCACCAATAAACCAGATATGTTCAAGGATTTTATTAAACTGAAAAGGTGGCATGAATATATTCATGATTCCAAAAACAAGGAATAAAACCATTCTGCCCATACTTTCAACAAAATGAATTGAAATATATCCAATACTTTCAAAAAATTCTCTTACCATGATTTTTTATACTTAGTTTTTAAGAAAAATTCAAGCTCTCATTAATCAGGTCAATGGATTTCAAAAAAAATCTTTCCGAACAACCCTGTTCAGGAGTAAAACTGACAAAACAGCAATCACCTGTGTTCTGCCAGGCGCATTCCCCTTGTTTCAGCAACAAACTCACTGACAACCTGCCATAATCTTTCTTCAAAACGATTCATCATATTATTGTGGCCAGCACCTTTTATTTCGACAAATTGTTTATTTGTCATGGGCATTGAATTATACAGTTTTCTCCCGGAAGCAATTTTAATAACTCTGTCCTTGCTACCGTGAATAATAAGTGCCGGAGCAGTTACATCCTGCACCATGTGCTGATTATCAAAGGAAGAACCCGCCATCCAGGAAAGGAACCAAAGCCATGATTTATTCATGACATCTTTCCCGCTGGCCAAAGGGCTGATAAGTACCAGTCCCCCAATATCCCGTCCACTGGCCACATAGATGGCAGCAGCAGAACCAATAGACCGGCCCAAGATAAAAATCTTTTCACTGTCATATCCCAGTTGGTCAGTTATAAAACTAAATGCTGCAGCACTGTCTTCATACAGCCCTGCTTCTGTTGGCGAACCCGTACTTAAACCAAATCCCCTGTAATCAATGAGCAGTACATTGATCCCTGTATCCCGAAGAGCACTGACAATATCCATACGACAGTAAACATTTCCTGAATTTCCATGCAGAAAAAGTATAATCTCATCTGATTTATCGCTTGGAAAAAAAAACGCATGCAGAGACATATTGTCCGAGGAGGGTATGAACAACTCTGTTGCGTTGATCTGCTCAAGATCCGGCCTCATTTTCGGGGGATTCCTAGGGTAAAAAGCCATGAGGTCTACAAGCCACCCGGTACAGCCACTTAATAATGGAACCATACACAGTATAAATATGATTATTGCCTTGCGATGCATTACAGACAAGTATTTTTCCCCTTATCTTTAAACATTAAAATGACATTGAAAAAGCATTATTAAATGAACCTTTATATTATTAATTAAAGTAAGTTTGCAAGGTATTATCCCATTATTAATAATATAATTTTACTGTCAGCTATTCATGACCTTGAGACAGGTCAGGGTTCAGTTCTTCTGAGCAAAATTTGCAAAACAAAGCATTTGTATCATGGCCTTGGGCCATACAGGACGGGCACGCCTGGGTTGATACGTTTTTATGGCTGGCATGACTTAGTTCAGCAGTTACAATACCTGTGGGTACTGCAATAATGGCATACCCCATAATCATAATAAAAGATGCCATTGCCTGGCCCAGATTTGTTTTTGGTGAGATATCTCCGTATCCCACGGTTGTCATGGTGACAATGGCCCAGTAAATACTTCTGGGAATGCTGGTAAATCCATTTTCCGGCCCTTCAACCAGATACATAATAGAACCAAAGATGATTACCAGGGTCAGGATGGTCATTAAAAAAATGGCTATCTTTCTCCGGGTTGCCAGGAGCGCCTAGATCAGTATGGCGGACTCTCCTACATAGGTTGCCAGCTTGAATACACGGAATACCCTGAGAACCCGAAGCACTCTGATTACGATCATATATTGGCTGCCGGGTATTAGAAGGCTCAGATAGGTCGGCAAAATAGATAGAAGATCCACAATTCCGAGCAGACTGACAGCATATTTAATCGGCTTTTTCACACAAGACAGGCGCAACAAATACTCAATTGTAAACATCAGAGTAAATACCCACTCAAGCTGGTAAAGATGTATACCATACTGCATTTTATAGGCTGCCACGCTATCCAGCATAACCACCAGAACACTGGACAGAATCGAAATGATCAAAATAATATCAAACCATTTCCCGGCAAGCGTATCTGCTTCAAAAATGACTTCATGGAACCGATGCTGTATTATTTGAAAATTTGTAATCTTTTTTTTCATTGATGCAATTTCCTGTTTAATTCAAAACAATATTTTTATACCTGTGTAAAATATATTATAACTCAAAATCATCTTTTTCACCATTTTGATCTTTACCAGCCATTCACTACACCATTTTTTATATTTTAGTTGACAAAAAACTAACCATACAGCCACACCAAGCCCTTTCAGAATACAAAGGCGTGACTTTCAAACCCATGGCGTACCAGGGAGGCACCCATCTTGTTGTTGCAGTAATATTTAACAGAAATCTCGATAAATCTTCTGTAAAACCAAACAATAACATCAGGCAGCTGAAAAAAGATGACCAACATTTCTGGCGTGACACATCCACTCAAAATAATGTTATTCGTATTCAACCCAACTTTATCACCTGGGTCTGAGGTAAACCCCTTGATGATAAAGTTTATGTCATGCATTTAAGAGGAACCATTAAAAGTACTGACGGTGTTCTATCTTGATTGTAACGGTGATGGCAAGGGAGATGATTCTGGCCTGTTTGTTTTGCAACGACCCTACTGTCTGGGAGACCGTCTCTGGTTGTTCTTGGCAATGCTCAGAAAATCAAAGTTTTCATCAATAAAATATTTGAGATCAAAATCTTCATGGGTAACCACAAGAAGAACAACCTGATTCTCTGCAAGGTATTCTGATATGGCTCGCATTACGAGTGTGCGGGTTTCAAAGTCGATATGTGCAAATGGTTCGTCAAGCAGAAGTACTTTTGGTTTTGAAATAAGAGAACGGACAATATCCATTCGCTTCATTTCCCCTGAACTTAGACTGCGCGGCAATTTATCCAGAAGTTCGAAGGGAAGACAGAGCTTTTTCATGTAAGTATCAAGTAAATTCCTGTCATATTCATCCCCAAATTTATATTGGGAATTGATCTGAGAAAATGATTTTTTAATTTTAAGATCCGGGAAAAAAGCAAAACGGGAATCCTGCTGCACAACAGTCATCTTTTTTCTGAAGGGTTTAAACACGGCAGGGTCATTTCCGTTTTCTTTTTGTTTAAGTTCCACAAGATTCTGTTCATCCAAAAGAATATCTCCTGAAGTTCCGTCAATAAGACGGAGTATCGCGCGGATCATGCTTGTTTTGCCACATCCGCTGGGACCTGAGATTCCATATACTAATGACTTTGAAAATGTCATATCCAGATTTCTAAATGCGTAAAAATCATGCTCGCCAAATAATCCCCTGATTTTGTAGTGTTGTGATACTTTTTGAAGTTCGAGTCCTGAATCTGACGTCTTTTTCAGATCTGGTTTTTCATAACCTGTGCTTTCCGGAAGTGCATCAAGGCGTTTTAACACACCATCTTCAAGTGCTATGATTGTATCCATGGAAAGCGCCCGGACAAAGTCTATATCATGACTTGCCATAAGAATGGTTTTGTCCTTTTGAGTCAGTACTTCTTTGTTGAGAAATTCTATAAACCGTACACGTAGATTGCGATCCAGATTTACAGTTGGCTCATCAAGGAAAAGCAGGCCACCCTGTCTTGAGAGAAGTATCATCAATGTGATTCGCTGAAGTTCACCTCCGCTGACTTCGTCAGGATAGTATTTTGTAAATTTTTGAAAATCTATTCCGAAATATTTATTGAGCCTTTGTTCAATGAGATCCCGGGAATCCGGTGCAAGAAGGTTCAGGTTTTGTTCAAGTGTAAGCGACGGGTTCATTGCCTGGGCGCTCTCTGCCGGAATAAAAACAAGACCTTTTTTCCTGATTCTATTCCAGATTTTATAATTGGTTTTAACACCTTTCTCGTAGGCATCAAGCCCATGTAGTTTCATCGAGCCTGTCAGTTTAAACGGGTTGGAAGGCAGTAAGCCTGCTAATGCATTAAGAAGAACTGATTTTCCTGTTCCTGTCATGCCTGTTATGGCGGTTGCTGTTCCGGGCTCAGGTATAAAGGAGTCAATATTAAAAAGTGGTCTGTTAAAAAGTGTTGCGGAAAAATTTTCAAGTACCAGTGGGTATGACTTCATATATCACTTTCCTTATCTTTTGCAAGGACGAAAAGAAATGCAATGCTTATCATAACAAGGGGCAGAACCGGAAGCCAGAAAAGAAGAGGAGATCCGCCTTGAAACAAGGCATCACGGTTTGCTGCAATCAAAGCGCCGGGGCTGGCGTGTGCCGGGGTTCCATAACTGCCGAACCCCAGCTGGATGATAAAACCAAAGGAGCAATCAAGAACAAGTATTTTCAGAAGAATCCCTGCAGATATCCGCTTAAAAGCATGGCGCATGGTTTGTGTCCCCATAAGCACTGCGAGTATTTTTCTTCTTCTGAACCCATAAGACCTAAAAGAAAGGCTGTATTTCTGATAATATAATTCACCCAGTGGCAGGGTAATTCCCCGAATAGATTCAGGAAGAGTGGTCAGTGTTGCAGCAAAAATAAAGATCATGAGAGAAACAACAGAAGAGGAAGCTTCAGAGTGACTTGCAAGATAGCCTGATACCGGTGCATAACAAAAAAGAGCGATCAATATTGCCGGAATTGATTCTATTGCTTCCAGAAGGACTGCTGTAATTGTACCGATAACCGGCCAAAGGATGCTGATATACCCGAGCATTATAGTAATTGATGCAGCAAACACAAGCGTGGCTAAAAGGGTGATGGAAAGCTGTTGGAACGAAAGAACAAACGAAGAACGATAGGCCGGAGTAAGATTTGTGAGGAAACTATCAAAAATTGAAGGTACCCAGGCAGCAATAAATGGAGAAATAAGGATGAATATGCAAAAAATCTGTAGATAATTAAATAGCTTTTTCATACAACCTCGGATACAAAAAGAATAAGACCGTTTTGACTGCAAAGGTAACAATCGCATTTACACAGAGCAGTATAAACACACTGGCAATGAGAAGATCTGTGTTTCGGGAAAGAAGAGCATCCATAAGCGTACTCCCAAGGCCGGGAAAGGAAAAAATAATCTCGGCAATGGTAACCCCCCCGATAATTGCAGGAACCTTTCCTGCAAGATAAGGTATAAATCTGGGAAAGCTGGATGAAAGCAAATATCCAGAAAATGTGCCTGGAAGGGGAAACAGTCTGCCCAGGGGAAGTCCCAATGTGCTGAAAACCATGGTATGGGTGGTCTTCATCTGTCGTTGCATATCCAGCAGTAAAAATCGGGAAGCATCCCATCCAAGTCCTCCAAGGGTGATGGTAATAAAGGCAATCAGCAAAAACGGAGCATTATTTCCATAACTTTCTCCAAACACCCAGAAACCAACAAACAAGGGAATCGCTGCCAGCAGAGCTGAAACAGATTTTCCAATGACCAGAAATTTTGACATTATTTTGTTCCCGTGTTCATTTTCAAGGTACTCAGATGTTGTTGAAATTGCCGCACCTGATAAGGCTATCATTACAAGAATTACCAGCGATGTTACAGCAAGCGGAAGTGTGATTCCTGCGCCAGACATAATGATTGCAGAGGCACTGAACCCGGGATGTTCCATTGAAAAATCAGTGGAACCACTCAGAAGCAAAAAAAATGAACGGCCTGCTTCTATATATTTTTCAATGGGTTCACCAATGGAAAGAAAGTACAGAGATGCAAGCGCTATTGTCCCCACAATGGCAAACAGAATTCCCCGCAAAAGGAATTCATAGACAAAAAAACGAAACAATCGCATACTATAAACCTACCAAGGACCAGTCTTCTGCCGAAAGAAATGGATTGTCTGAAGCAATGACAATGTTCTTTATTTTACGAGAATATACGTCCTTTTCAAGCGTACACAGATACACAGCCGGAGCCAAAGATAAGATCCGGTCATGAATCTGCCTGGTTATTCTTGTCCAGTCAGCCATTACCACGGTTGAGTCCCAGGTATCAAACAGCAAGTCCAGGTCTTCATCCTGTATACCGAAAATGTTATACATGCCATCTGACCTATACCATTTGTCTAAATCTGAATACAAATTATCAAAACCGTCACAGTAAAGAAGCGCAAGATCATAGTTTTTTTCAACAAAGACAAGACGGTTGAACACCTGGTCTCCGGTTCGTTTGGCTGTAACAGTCAGACCTATTTCAGCAAATTGTTTTACCATTCCTTCAGATATCTTTTTGCCAAATTCACCCAATGAATCAGGGTATAAAAGGATAGCTGCCTTTTCATTAATCCCTCCTGACACAGCCAGTTTTTCTGCTAAAGCAATATCGTACGGCATTGTATCTTTCAATGGCTCAACATTGTATTCCTTCATATTAAGAGAAAATAGATTAGAGGGAAAAGGGCCATAATTGAGAACAACATCTTTTCTGTCTGTTATTCCGGGAACAAGGGCAGCCCGGTTCAAAGAAGCGGGAAGGGCTTGGCGTGAATAAGCATTGTTGAATAATGAAGATTTTGAATTAATGGCCACTTTATAAAAAGCATAGGGAAGATACCAGTTGATATCAACACCTGATATGCCTTCTATCTTGGGACGGTCCAGCGGTGATGTTTCAAGGATCAGGTTTATGCGTCCTTTTCTGAACTCATTTAGTCGTATGACAGGGTCGATGAATTTTCTGATAATAAGGGTTCCAGCAGCTGGCTGACGTCTAAAATAACCCGGATTTGCACTAAAGGTCAGCCATTTTCCAATCTCCCAGGAAGCGAGCCTAAAAGGACCGGTTCCAATGGGCTGAACAGCAAAAAGCCTTTCATTCTCGCCGGAGCGAAGATTCAAGGCAAGTTTTTTCCCGTTATAGGACTCGGGTATGATTTTAAAAGTAAGAACAGGATATACACGGAAAGGTGGGATCGGTTTTCGGAACGTGATTTCCACTGTTTTATCATCAATAGCCTTTACTTTCTTGATAAAAGAAAGAATATATTCACGTTTTGGAGATTTATTGAGAGGCTCGACATAGGCGTTATAAGAAAAAACCACGTCCTTTGCTGTCAGTTCAGTTCCATCATGCCATGTCATCTGGCGGAGGGTAACCGTGTATATTTTCTTGGTGACAGGGTCTTGTGTTATACTTTCAGCGATGGCAAGTTCAGAGCTTATTTTTCCGCTTGCAGCATCAACTTCAAAATTGACAAGACCGTCAAAGACAAGCTCATCAGCATTGAGTGCCGCGGTATTCTGTTCAAGAATTGGGTTGAGTGAGTCTGGAAGATTTGAAGACCCGATAACAATTCCCTCTGGTGATTTTTCCCATGGAAAAAATAAAGCAGCCGCAACTGCTATGATCACTATGCTGATGATACCTATTATACTAGCTGTTTTCTTTTTATTTTTCATTACCGCGTCCTCATTATAAATGAACTGTAAATCACGACTTCGCCCTCATATTTACGCTTTTTTCCTTTCTGCACTTCAATGAAGTATTTGCGAGAAGGAAGCTGGTTTCCAGCGTTCAACACAGGCCAGGAATTTCCAATTTTGTAACTGCGGTTGACCAGATCATTAAGATTTTTGATGCGTCTTCCTGACTTGGTGTTTTTTGCAAAAACTCTGACTTGCCTTTCATCTTTCATGGTAATGACAAGATCATTGAGTGTCTTTTTGGGAATGGAAACCATGCCCCACCAATAATGCGGAGTTTTCTTTATTGATCCTCTGAGGTGAGCCGGCCTGCTTTTTTTATCACCCTTTTTCCCACCTTTTTCAGGGTTAAAAAGTCCGATCATTATCGGCATGACAGTTCTGCCACGACTGGCAATATTCTTTGTAGTCCTGATTTCAGCTATCACTTTGGCAATTCTGGCGTCAAGGTCTTTTTTCTGTCTCTCAACCCTTCTGAGCATTTTCCTGTCAATGACTGACGGGTATCTTCGGTTGAATACCTCCATTTCTTTGTAAGCGACATCTACATTGGCTTTGATTTCTTTTTGAAATGCAAGAATTTCCTTGATTGACATGGAGCCAAGCTTGTTACCTTCCGGGACCCGGGCAAATTCCTCACCAATACGATCCTTAAAAGAATATTGGCGCTCCCGAAGCTTTCGCTTCATTTCCAAACGGACTTTCTGCCTCTTTTTCTTGAGTCTGGATCCTGCAGCAATAATTGGCGGGCTGTCCTGTAGGTCCTTGTCAGCAGAAACTTCTTTAAGTTCTGCTCTATTTTCTTGAATAGTGGCAATTACACGTTCATACCCATTTATTTTTTCATAAAAATCTTCAGTAGAACGTATTTTCCGGAGGTCTGAATTAATATCATTCTCTTTTTCCTTATTATCCATGAGAATTTCAATTTCAGAAAGCAGTCGAACTGTTTTTTTAGATGGACCATAGGTTTCAGTAGCAGATGTAATAAGATCCTGAGCCATTGTGATTTTATTTTTATCCAGTAAGGCCCTTGCTCTGTCTGATGCGATTATGGACATCTTTCTGGCTGTCTTTTTAGGAATTTTCAGGGTCTCTGGCAGAGAGGTATATGTTTTGTGCATTTTATTGTAGACAGCAAGGTATTGTGATTCCTTTTTTGGAGGAGCAGCCACAATATCATCCAGCTCTTTTGTTGTTTTTTTATATTGATCAATATAGCCGATATAAACTATCCGTTGTTTTTTCTTTTTTAGATTTGACCAATAATGGCGTGCGGATTCAGGATTCTGTCTGTTCCAGGCATAAATACCCTTGTCCAGCATAATTTCGTCCTCGGATTTCTTAGTAGTATCTGTTGCTACGCACGAAACCATAAACAATAATATCAAAAGTAATGCACTGGTAAGTTGTATAATTTTATTCATTGGAAGCCTCCCTTACAAGTCTGAATCCCACATCTCCGTATTGTTGTGAAGGATCTAACTCTTTGCGGTTTGAAACTCGAAGTTCGTTCGGACCATCCATCCAGGATCCACCTTTGACAATAATACCTGTCAGACCTTCACTGGTTACCTCTCCGGAAGGTGTGGATGTCCATTGCCATACATTGCCTGCCATATCAAACAACCCAAAGGCATTAACACCATTTTCAAAACTGCCGACCGGGGATATGCCGTCATAAAGGTTGTTTCCGTTATAGTTGGCTCGAAAATTATCTTTCGGTGACTCATCACCCCAGGGAAAGATTCCTTCTATTCCACCACGAGCTGCTTTTTCCCATTCATCTTCAGTAGGAAGACGTTTTTTTCTATCAAAAAGATTGTTTAACCATTCAGCATAGGCTTGCACCTCTTTCTGTGAAACGCCTACTACAGGATGATTCTCCTTGTCTGCATCCGAATCGTCCCAAAAATCAGGATAGTCGGATTTAGGTATCTTCATATCTTCAAGATATACACGGTACATGGCGTTGGTAACAGGAAACTTGTCAATATAAAAATCAGAAACCTTGGCCTTTCTTGCTTTTTCTTCTGGCTCGGCACGCCTGTCCTGTTTAACCGCACCTGCAGTGAATGAGCCGCCTGGAATTTTTATCTCATCTGCAAAAAATCTGGAAATATCCGTAAAATGACGGAATTTAAAATTCCAGACAATGTCATTATCTAAAGGCTTAAGAAAAAGAGTATCATCACTTTGGCTACTAAAGGCCGGCGCCAGAACAATGTTAACAAATTTATCTTTGAGGCCTGGGTCCTCCGGATATTCAAGAAAGGTAATGCCTTTTTTATCTGTAAAAAATATTTCTGCCTCTGTTTGAACTTCAGGAGCTTCCCATACAACGGAAAAAGGCAAAGGCGTAATGGTTTCTCCATCGGTGGAAAAAAAAGTGACTTTCAATACTGAATCATCATTGATAAAGTTCTTCTCTGGCATCACTTTGGGTTGAAACAAGGACAGATATTCTTTACACCAGGTTAAGACAGAATCAGAAAATATAACCAAGCCTTCCTCAGTTGTTGTCATGGATGAATAAAGTCCCTCACGGGAAAGCCGAGCAAGAATAGAACCTGCGGCACTCAGGCGGTCAAAACTGCTTTCTTTACTATTGACCACCAAGTTTTCGAATTCAGCTGTCAGCTCTGTCCGCAGGAGAGCTTCTCGAGTACCTTCCATTTCTTTCCATTTGGACCTTTCCAGGCGGTAGACAACAAAAGTCTTCCCGTCTTTTTTTTCAGTGACAAATGGAGATAATTTCGGAAGGTTGAAAGATTTGGCCATTTCAGAAGTGATAATCGGTTTTGATCTTAAGTGTGCCTGGGTTGCCTGGGTTTCAGAAAGGGCCGAAGCAATCAGGTCGTTCAGAGCTGACTCTTGAGCCTCTTCAGGTGTCTGTCCATTGCCTGTGCCGTAAATGTATTCCGGTTCTCTCTCAAAAGAAACCGGATCAATGGACGAACAAGATAAAACAAACAATAATATAAAAACAGTTAATACAAAAAATAATACCCTCGAGTTTTTCCGGTAAACTTTCATAAGTGATACCTCTCATAATTGATATTTTTTATAAATTTGCATAATCATAATCCTTATTAATACTTCTAAATGTTTTATTCAATAAGTAAAGTAATATTTTTTGCTAGTACAATTTTAAGTAAACTCATATCTTATAGGGTTTCTACAAGAGTTTAAAATCGTATTCGGGGATTTGCTCAGACTTTACGCCAGTAAAATATAATTACCTTGGGTGGTAGGAAGTTATTGAGGAAGTCTTAATTGCATGAAATCATTTTCCTGATTCTTATCACTCAATACTGAACATTATGATTGACACACAACCCTAATTCAGATACGTAATGATCCATCAATACGTATAAATATTTTAATACTTATTCATTAATTTAATACATAGGCATAATTATGACACAGAAAGTAACTTTAAGTATCCCGGACATGCTCCATGAAAAACTCAGCAAATGGCGTAAATCTTTTAACCTTTCCCAGATGTTTCAAGAAGCTTTGCTGGATGCTATCCAAAAAAAAGAAGAATTCCAGAAAAGAGTGATGCAGGATTTTGACATGTCAGAAATTATTTCCCGGCTAAAGCAGGAAAAATTAGAGTTCGAAAAAAACTATCTTGAAATGGGGATACATAAAGGGATCGAATGGGCAAAAAGAGCTCACTATGAAGACCTTGTCTATGCTGTGGAATTTAGTGAGCCGTATAATATTGCTCAGGACAGTAAATTTAATTATTATTTTAATGAAATATTTAATTCCGATCACCTGATCAATTTTTCCCAGGAAAACATCAGCCAGCACACTAAAAAATTTATTGATGGCTGGTGCAAAGGCGTATCTGATTTTTATAATGAAATAGCGGAGAAACTATCTTAATGCAAAATTCATTAAATATTTTAGGTATTGATATTGGATCTGTATCTATTTCAGTTGTTCTTATAAATTCAGACAAGAATATTATCAATTCATCCTATATTTTTCACCACGGCAACATTGGCTCAAACCTTGAAAAAACCTTACAATGCTTTGATCTTGCACAGGTTAAGCATGTTGCGGTTACATCTCCAAGCTCTACCTATATAAATTATGATGAAAAATTTGATCCGCTGGTTTCAATCATCAGTGCCTGTAAAATCCTGCACAAAAATATTGGTTCTATATTAAATGTCGGGGGAGAAAAATTTAATTTAAGTATTTTTGACACGGATCAGAAATATTCCGGTTCCAAACATAATACATCCTGTGCTGCAGGGACAGGAAGCTTTCTTGACCAGCAGGCAATCAGACTTGGGCTTGAATCTTCCCAGGAACTCAGCAAAAAAGCGCTGTCAAATTTTTCTGAACTTCCTGATATTGCAACAAGATGCGCGGTTTTTGCAAAAACAGATCTTATCCATGCCCAGCAGGAAGGCTATTCCATACCCCAGATCTGTGACGGGCTTGCAAAAGGGCTTGCAAAAAATCTCTTTAATACCTTATTTGCCGGTGCAAACCTTAGATTTCCTATTATTTTCTGCGGTGGAGTGTCCAAAAACCTTGCGGTTACAAAATACTTAGAAGAACTCTTAAAAGGAAAACTGATCAAAGACGACTATTCTCATCTTTACGGTGCTCTAGGAGCTGCTGTATGTCTGGCTGATGAAATTAGCCAGGGAAACCATACTTCAGACAATAATAAAAATTATTCTTCAGTTTCAGATCTTATTAAAACAGAGACTGTTGACAAAAAATTGTTCTACCCTGCCCTTTCCTTATCTTTATCAGAATATCCTGACTTTGATGCCTGGGAAAATTTTATATATGAGAATGTTGAAATCGATATTTACCAGAATGTCGAATATCCCAAAATAAATGCAGGCAGGTTAAACTGCTATCTTGGAATTGATGTGGGTTCAACCAGTACGAAAAGCATTATCATGACTGAAGCCGAAGAAGTAGTTGCAGGCTTTTATACCCGCACTGCTTCAAAACCGGTTGAGGCCATTTTATCCATATTAAAAGCCCAGGCTCATATCATAAAAAAATATAACCTGGACATTAATATTATTGGTTGCGGGACAACTGGCTCAGGAAGAAAACTTGCCAGCAAAATTATTGGTGCAGATATCATTCCTGACGAGATCACAGCACACGCTAAAGCCGCTGTTAAACTAAATCCTGATGTTGATACAATTATTGAGATTGGCGGCCAGGATGCAAAGTTCACCACATTGAAACATGGAAATGTGACATCATCAACCATGAATGCCATCTGTGCTGCAGGAACCGGCAGTTTTATCGAAGAACAGGCAACCAAGCTTGGATGCCCTATTCTGGATTATTCCAAACGGACTGAATCTATTCAATCTCCCCTGTCCAGCGACAGGTGCACTGTGTTCATGGAAAGGGATATGAATCATTTTCTGACCCTTGGTTACAATACCAATCAGGTTCTTGCCTCAGCTCTGCACTCTGTCAGAGATAATTACCTGACAAAGGTAGCTTCTGAAGGAGAAATCGGTCAGACCATACTTTTTCAGGGCGCTACTGCAAAAAATAAAGCGCTGGTTGCTGCTTTTGAACAGAAACTGAATAAACCGATTCATGTTTCAAAATTCTGCCATTTAACAGGAGCACTTGGAATTTGTATTCTGTTGTCTGAACAAAACACACAATCTGATTCCTTTAGAGGGTTTGAACTTTATAAAACCAAAATCCCTGTAAGTCAGGAAACATGTCAATTATGCACAAACCATTGTAAAATAACCATTGCACATGTTAACAATCAGGTTGAAGCCTTTGGATTTTTGTGCGGCCGGGATTACAATACACATAATTATGTACCCAAGGAACAGGGCTTTAACTTATTAAAGCAGAGAAAAAATGCCCAGGCACTTGATAGTTTAAAAGAAATTAAAAGCCAAATTACCATAGGACTCCCCGCAGCACTCCACATGGTTGATGACCTCAATTTCTGGAAAAACTTTTTTACCAATCTTGGAATAAAAACCATTGCCAGTGAAAATTTAAAAAACCCTGTAAAAATAGGCAAAAATATTGCCAGTACAGAGTTTTGCACACCCATTCTCTCTTTGCATGGTCATGTAGCCAACCTTATGGAAAAATCGGATTATGTATTTTTACCATTCTATTTTGAAGAGCAAAAAGAAGAAAAGGCCAAAAGAAGGCAGCATTGTTATTACACTCAGTTTGCACCATCTGTTATTGCCAACCTTTCACGTATTGATGAAAAAAGATTGATATCGCCCCTGATAAAATATTTATATACAAATTTTCATACAAAGCTTGAATTATATAAATCATTAAAAGGAATAATTCCTGAAGGAATATCGTATTTTTCTATTTCATCGGCCTGGGATAGGGCTTCTGAGCTTAAAACCCAGAACAGTAAAAGCCTTAAAATGATCTATTCTGATCAACAGGGCAACTCATCTCATCCTGATGTGGTTCTTGTGGGAAGACCATACACAATCCTTTCAAAAAGCCTGAACAGTAAAATACCGGATATTTTTGCAAATCATGGCGTAAAAGCATTTTATCAAGACATGCTTAATTATGATAATCATGACTTTTCAGATATTGACGGGCTTTTAGAAGAAATCCACTGGCACCATGCTGCCGCAATCTTAAAAGCAACATATATAGCCGCAAACACTGAGAACCTTTACCCTGTGTATATTACTTCTTTTAATTGTTCTCCTGATGCGTTTTGTAAAGACTATTTTAAACAGATCATGGAAGCGCACAAAAAGCCTTATCTCATCTTAGAGCTGGATGAGCATGATTCCAGTGTTGGATATGAAACAAGAATTGAAGCTGCTATTGAAGCATTTAACAATCATAAAAGATATTCCAAGAAACCAGATAATATTGATTTTGACGATATTAACCCTGATACCTTACCTGATCTGAAGAATAAAGACATTTTCTTTCCAAACTGGGATGATATTACAGGGCAATTCCTTGTCAGCATTTTAAAGAGTGAGGGATACAATGCATATTTAATGGAGGAAACTGAAGAAACACTAAAAAACTGCCTTAGAACCAATACCGGACAATGCATTCCGCTTAATGCCCTTGCAAGCAGTTTTGTCCATACAGTTAAAGAATACGACCTTGATCCTTCAAATTCAGTGTTATGGGTAGGAAAATCTGAAATTGCCTGTAATGTAAAACTCTACTCCCATCATATTAAGCATATACTAAAAAAAGAGAAAAATGGGTTTGAACATTCTGAAGTTTACTCAGGCGAACTTTCCCTGATGGATATTTCCATGAAAACTTCTGCTAATGCCTACTTTGCCTATATGTTTGGAGGTCTTTTAAGAAAAGTCGGATGCCAGATCAGGCCCTATGAAGTCAATAAAGGAAAAACTGACGCTGCCATTAAAAATGCCAAATCAATTATCACAAAAATGTTTAGACATAATTCATCTAAAGACCAGGCGCTAACAGATGCATTGTCTCCATTTTCTAAAATTGAGGTGAGAAAGGAAAAAAGACCAAAAGTCTCCATATTTGGAGACCTGTATATGAGAGATAATGGAATCATAAATCAGGATCTGATCAATTATATTGAAAAAAATGGAGGTGAAGTCGTAACAACACCTTATTCCAGATTTATTAAAATGATTGCTTCTACTTATTTTAAAAAATGGTTTAAAGAGGGAAAATATCTTGACTTTGTTTCGAATAAGACGATTCTTTTTGCAACGACACAGATGGAAAAAAAGTTTTATAAATATTTTGCACCCCTATTAAATGAAAATGAAATAGAATACTCTGATTCTCCGGAAGAAATTCTTGCAGAGTATGGTATGCGAACGGAACACACCGGAGAATCCATGGATAATATTCTTAAAATCCATTATGTTTTAAAAGAGCATCCGGACATCGCACTTTTTGTGCAGGTCAGTCCTTCTTTCTGCTGTCCTTCAATGGTTACAGAAGCCATGACTGAAAAAATAGAAGAGAACACCGGAGTTCCGGTTGTCAGTATTACCTATGATATTTCAGGGGGCAATAAAAACAGTGTGATCATTCCTTTTCTCAGGTTTTCAAGGAAAGAAGCTGTTCAGAAAAAAAATCTGGAAGATTGCGTATGAATACTAAAGACTTTTGTCTGTCTGGCTCCGGGTAGGTAGGCTGCTATTTTCGGGTTTTCCTGTACAAATTGTCGCTGGTACTCAGTTCTGTGAGAATTGTATTTACTGAACCGTTCGGCAGCTCGCCTGTATCTCAAATAGTATGCGTCATAATTTTTAAGAAATTTGAGATCTTCTAATTCAACAATTTTATAAAAATTTTTATAGGAAAAGACCAGAAGATCTTCAAAAGAATTAAGGTATTCATCCAGGCTTTCAAGATGGGTGCTAACAATGGCGTTATTGTAATATTCATCTATCTGGAGAACCCAGTTAATATTTTTTTTGCTATAATAACTTCTGTATTTGTGCACATAAGTTTTTAATTGTGCGACCATTACTTTATTTTTATTACCATTTTCCCTGACCACAGCTATAAAATTAATGGTTTCTTCTATTTTCCCGAGCCCTGAGATTATTCTGCTCATCTCTTCCAGAGTAATAATTGAAGCGTCAAATTTAGCTGTTGTTGTCTTAAGTTCGTCAGCAATTTTCATGGCCTCTCGGACAATAGGGGTTTTATTCACATACTTTAATTTTTCTTTTGTAAATGCATAAAGCGCTATTTCACCTGCAATTACTGCTGAAAAACTTGCAAGGAATATCATTATCCAGGTAATGCCTTCTTCTTTTTTAACTCTAAAAATATAATAAGGTGCAGTCACAGGTGCAAATAAGACAATCACCGCCCACATTTTTGATTTTTCCTCCCCAGCAAACTGAGCAAGCAGTACAAGAGTAAGCAGAATAACGTATGGGAAATAAAGATAAAACAATATTAGTCTCCTTTAAAAGGTGAAATTTTATAGGTTTGGCCATCAGATACAATGCTCACAGCACCATGGTGATCAGTCCTGAAAAAATGGATATTTTTTGCATTATATCTTTCTATGACCTTATTATTAGGGAAATTGTATCTGTTATGCCAGCCGCATGATATGACTATATTTTCAGGTTTAACTTTATCTAAAAACATGGCAGTACTGGATGTTGAACTGCCATGGTGCGGTGCAATAAGCACTTGGGCATGCAAATTATCGCCTGCTTCTCTGACAAGCTTTTTTTCAGTTTTCTCCATAATATCGCCCGGAAAAAGAATGCTAAAATTTTTATAATTAACTTTAAAAACAAGTGAATTATTATTATAATCAATTTTTTCAAGATTATCCACACCTTTCTTATTCACAACCGGATGCAGAAAAAAAATGTTTAACCTGCCAATATTATTTTCAAAACTTTTTTCGAAAGGAACCTCAACAATAGGCACATTTTTTTCCAGGCATTTCTTCATAAGATTTATATAACTTTTTGTTTCTCTGAAATCTTTATTTTTAATAAATTTTTTAACCTTGAAATTTTCAACAATGTATAGCAGGCCTTTTATATGGTCTCTTTCAGGGTGGGTTAAAATCACAGCATCAAGGGTTGTAATCTTTTTATGCCACAAAAAAGGAGCAATTATATATTTTCCTGTATCAAATGTTGAAATTGACGAGAATCCTCCTCCATCTATGAGTATTTTCGCCCCTCTTGGCCCTTCGACTAAAGCACTGTTACCCTGACCTACGCCCAAAACTGTAACCTGCAATTTTCCACTATAATACTTTTGCTTTAATATAAAACCGGAATAACAGCAAAAAAGGATAACTGGGAAAATCAAAATATATACTCCCTTTTTCTGCTTATTTATGGCTAAATAAAAAAGGGTCAAAACAAATGTATAAAAACAAAAAATTTCAACTCCATGGGGAGTAACGCATCTTGTCCATGTAAAAGGCAAAGAAGCAATGTACTCTGTAAATGAAATAGAAAACGATAAAAATGGAAGCGCTGATTTAATCAAAAAGCCTGCAATCAATTTAGAAAACGGAAAAACAGAGAAAGCAGCCAAACCAAGAGGAACAGCAATAAAACCGACTATAGGTATTATTACTATATTTGCTGCGAGTTGAACAAAGGAAAATATATTAAAATAGTGCATAACAAGAGGCATTGTTCCAAGGCCTGCGCAAAATGACACCAGGATAAACATACTCAGCCGGCCGAATAGGTTTTTCTTTTTAAAAAAAGCGATATCTCTTGTTAAATAAACGCCTAAAATAATAAATAATACAGCTGAAAATGACAATTGGAAAGAAACTGCAAAAAGAGCGCACGGATCAATGACAAGAATTATCAATGCTGCTGCTGCAAGAGAATTTAAAACATCTTTTTCCCTTTCAACTATATAGGATAAGATATAGATTGTAAGCATTATAAAAGCACGTTGTGTTGAAGGAGAAAGCCCTGAAACAAGTGCATAACAGGATAAAGGAAATAAAGTTGCCATAGCGGCAAGCTTCCCTGAAAGACCGCGTATGAGCAGAAATTTAAATCTTGAAAATATAAAATTAAAAAGAAAAAATGCAATACCCGCAATGATAGACATGTGAAGTCCTGAAATTGCAAGAACATGACTGGTTCCTGATTTAGAAAAATCCTCTTTCAGCTTCTCGGGTATATACTCTTTAATGCCGGTTGTAAGGGCAGACAATATTGAAAAGGCTTTATAGTCTTTGGTTGATTCTCTAATTAAATCTGCAAACTCTCCCCGGAAATTATATAATTTTCTAATCATCTGTACAGATAAACTCTTGGGCCTGTCAGAATTATAAAATTTTACTTTTCGTCCATTAGCAAAAGAAGTCCCAACGATCTCTTTAAATGAGAGATATCTGACATAATCAAACCCTCCGGGATTTCCAAAATTCCGAGGCTTTAAAAAAGATCCTGTAAAACTTATCAAATCGCCGTATTGTAAATCCGGGGTGCCTCTATAGCTGTATACCAGCGTTTTACCGGAGACTGCCCTGTCTAAATTTTTCTGTTCACTGATTATTCTATGGATATCCAAAACAAATTTTGTTCTGATATTTTTCTTTTCCGGTCTTGATGCAACCATGCCTATTATTTGAAGATTTTTATTATCATAATATTCAGCAGGGGATTCAAGTTTAAAAAATTGAGGAAGATACGGTATTATGGAAACAAAGCCCAATATAAAAACAAGTAACAATACTGCAAATAATATTTTATTTTTTTTAAGTTTTATAAAATAAAAGCAGGAAAGTGATAATGATAAAAATATGATAAAAAAAACAGAATGAAAATATGAAAACACAAAGCTGCCGGATAATATTCCCAATGTAAATACAATGGCAGGAAGAACCAGGGGAGGATTGAGATAAATTCTTCTTGTTTTAGTTGTCCCTTGTTCGTCGAATATTTGCACCAATTTTCGAAAACTTCTTTTCAATGGAGTCATAACCTCTATCCATGTGGTAGACCCTGCTTATGGAAGTTGTACCTTCAGCCATAAGGCCTGCAATTATCAGAGAAGCACTGGCTCGTAAATCTGATGCCATAACCTGAGCACCCTGGAGTTTTTCCACACCCTTGACTCTTGCATAGTTGCCATCAGAAACAGATATATCTGCTCCCATCCGCAAAAGCTCATTAGCATGGGTAAATCTATTTTCAAAAATTGTCTCATGTATCAGACTGCTGCCATTAGCAATAGTCATTAAGGCCATGAATTGCGCCTGCATATCTGTGGGAAAACCAGGGTAGGGTAAGGTTTTTATATCTATACTTTTAACATTTTTGATCCCCTTTACCCGCAACGAGTTATCATAAACATCAACAATTGTCCCTGTCTCTCTCAGTTTGCTGATAATACCGCCAATATGCTCAGGAGTACATCCATTAATAAGGACATCCCCACACGTTGCTGCAGCTGCAACCATATAAGTCCCTGCCTCAATTCTGTCAGGTATAACTTCAATTTCAGCTGTCCTGAGGGCTTTCACTCCCTCAATTTCAATGATAGCAGTCCCGGCTCCTTTAATATCAGCCCCCATGGCATTTAAAGCTTCAGCCAATGCTAATATTTCAGGTTCCCGGGCAGAATTTCTTAAAATCGTTTTACCCTTGGCAAGAGTTGCGGCCATCATTATATTTTCAGTGCCGGTTACCGTAGGTGTATCAAAATAAATATCATTTCCAATCAACCGATCCGCTTTTGCTTCTATATATCCATGTTCAATATTTATTTTGGCCCCTAGAATTTCCAGCGCTTTAAGATGCAGATCAACAGGTCTTGCGCCAATAGCGCATCCCCCGGGCAAGGAAACTCTTGCATAACCAAATCTTGCGACCAAAGGTCCAAGAACAAGAATGGAAGCCCTCATTTTCCTGACAAGATCATAATCTGCCTGGGTGTTATTAATGGTTGATCCATCAATCATAACATGGTGCCCATTAAGCTCACACTTTGCACCAAGGTTTTGAAGAAGAAGAAGAATACTTTTAACATCCATAAGAGCAGGAACATTGGAGATAGAAGTTCTCCCATCAACTAAAATAGTTGATGCAATAAAAGGTAGAGCAGCGTTTTTTGCCCCGCTGATGAGAACCTCTCCCTCAAGTTTATTTCCACCTTGTATTTCGATTTTATCCATAATGTTCTCTGCAGTTTAAATAGGAAAAGTTTAAAAAGGGCTTTAATAAAGGTTTAAAACCCTTTTTAGTATCTGTGGTACCTGGGACGAGAATTGAACTCGTACAGAGATTACCTCCGAGGGATTTTAAGTCCCTTGCGTCTACCAGTTCCGCCACCCAGGCATAAGACCGAATAGAATAAATATAATATTCTGGCATTTTTTGCAAGCTTATTTTAACAAATTTCATGTAAATCTTTTCACAATATTGTTAATTTCCACAAATTTTGATAAAAACGCTTATATGACTATTTTAAATAAAGAAAAACTGATCCTGGCTTCTAAGTCGCCAAGGAGAAAAGCTTTGCTCGAACAGGCAAGCGTCACCTTTGATATAATTATTTCCAGTATTGATGAAGATAATATTGTAGAGGAGGATCCTGTAAAGCTTGTTAGCGCACTTTCCAGGCTGAAAGCAGATGATATCGCACAAAAAAACCCTGGCAGATGGGTCCTTGGAGCAGATACAATCGTATGCCTGGAAAAATCAATCCTTGGGAAGCCAGACTCCCAGGACCATGCTGGGCAAATGCTCAGGTCCCTGAGCAATAGAGAACACAAAGTACATACAGGCATTACCTTATTGTGCAGAGAAAAAAATAAAATAATTACTGAAGTTGTGACAACTGATGTTCTTTTTAAAAAACTATCAGAAAAAGAGATAGCATGGTATATCAATACAAAGGAATACACCGATAAAGCAGGGGCTTACGCTATTCAAGGTAAAAGCTCATTTTTCATTAAAAAAATAAAGGGATCATACACTAATGTTGTAGGACTGCCTCTCTGCGAAGTAATGAGCCATCTTATTTCAGAAAATATTATTAAATTTTAAAAACAGGATAATTTCCAATGAACCCGATAGAACAAAATCTTAAACGTATAAACAATGAAATCTCAATATCGGCAAAAAAAGCCGACAAAAAATTTGAAGATATTACCATCCTAGGGGTAAGCAAACGGCAAAGCATTGAAACTATTGAAACAGGAATAGATGCAGGGTTAAAGATTTTTGGAGAAAATTATATCAATGAAGCTGTGGAAAAAATTACAAGCATTGCCAACAATGATTTATCATGGCACTTTATTGGACATCTTCAGTCAAACAAAGCAAAGTTTGCTGTAAAATATTTTGATCTTATACATAGTGTCGACACCATCAAACTTGCATTGGAAATTGACAAGCAAGCGAAAAAAATAAATAAACAGCAGGATATTTTAATACAGGTAAACATAAGCGAAGAATCATCTAAGTCTGGTATAAACTCAGAGGATGCATGCCTGCTTGCAGAAACAATCAGCTTGCTGAACAATGTTAAATTAAGAGGTATTATGGGCATGCCGCCTTTTTCATCAGACCCGGAGCATGCCAGGCAATATTTTCAAAAGCTGAAGAAGATAAAAAGTGACGTTGAACTGTTAAACCTTGACTCAGTTAAAATGGAACATCTTTCCATGGGTATGAGTCAGGATTTTAATGTGGCAATTGAAGAAGGTTCGACCATGGTACGAATAGGAACAAAACTTTTTGGACAGAGACAATGAAAGTATTAATGCACATATGCTGTGCGCCATGCGCCATTGCTCCTATTGAAAACCTTCAAAAAGAAGGAATGGAGATAATGGGGTTTTTCTTCAGGCACAATATACATCCGTATACCGAATGCATGAAAAGAGAGGATACTCTCAGGCAATATGCAGATACTATTGATTTAAAAGTTGTATTTCAAAAAGGATATGAACTTGAAGAATTTATCCAAAAAATTGTATTCAGGGAATCTGACAGATGCCGAGTCTGCTATTATGAAAGACTTCACGCAGCATGTAAAGTAGCAAAAAAAGGAAAGTTTGATGCATTTACATCCACATTATTATATAGCAAATTCCAAAATCATGACCTTATTTATGACACAGGTAAAGCCATTGAAAAAAAAGAAGGGGTAAAATTCCTATACCGTGACTTCAGGGATGGCTGGAAACATGGCGTCGAAGAATCAAAAAAATTAGAAATGTATCGTCAGCAGTATTGCGGCTGTATTTACAGCGAAAAACAACGGTATTTCAAAGAATAGTCCTCTCTCATTGACCAATTACAAATGAGTTACTTTCCCTGCCTGAGCTGTAGGATTACCCTGGGCAGATCCAGACCCGGCTTCTGCTTTATTTGGAACAGCAGGTTGAGGTGTTTGCTTTGGTGCCGGATTGGGTTGAGCTGGCGCTGGCTTAAGCTGTTGTGGTGGTATCGTTTGAACCGGCCGTTGCTGAGCCTGCGCTGGCTTTACAGGTCTTGTGACAGGGCTCTGCTGTCCTGGTTTTGGTGCCGAATTCACCGGAGCTTGGGGAGCAGGTTTTACAGAACCTGATCTTACAGAACCAGGCTGAACCTGGCCGGGTCGTGCCACAGGTTGACCTGGCTTTGCCACCGGTTGAGCGGCTGGTTGTTGCCCTGGCCGGGCTGCCGGTATCACCTGACCTGATCTGGGTGCAGGTCTTGGTGCGGGTTTCAAGGGCCTTGATACTGGCTTGTGCAATGACTGAGCATTTGCAGGTGATGCCTTGGGTACATTTGCAGGTCTTGGTGGTAATTTAGGCGGTTGCATCAGGTGCTCCTTGTTCAAATCCTCCTGCTTGCTCGCCAGGTTAGCCTTACCAATCTGATCAGCCAGAGCCTTACTGATATCATTTAACCTGCCTGCAGTAACTTCAAATAAATGTTTTGCAACCTCCGGATAGTCCTGAATAACTTCTGAAAGCTTATCTCCCGGGTATCGGGTAACTTTAGATCGTCCGTTGGAGACTACAGATGCAGTTCTGGGTTCACTGATCAGTGCTGCCATCTCACCAAAATACACTCCTGGCTCAACAATCTCGGCAATTTTCTTGCCTTCTCTCATGACATTTAGAGCACCCTGATCAAGTTTAAAAAAGTCAATATCTTTATTGCCTTCCCTGATGATGACATCTCCATTTTCATATTTCTCAACATCAGGATTGATTAAATACGCTGGCAAAGCATCCTTGCTTTCAACTGTTCTTTTTAAAACTTCCTCAAAAGAGGTTACACCCTGTCTTGCTTTTTCAAGAGCCGCTTCTCTTAACGTATTCATTCCTTCTTTTACAGCTACTTTTCTTAACTGATCTTCAGGTACAGCTGCATTTATAGCCTTAGATACTTCATCCGTAACTTCCATGAGTTCATAAAAGCCTACCCGGCCCTTATACCCTGTTCCATTACAATTTTTACACCCTTTTGGTCCATATAATTTTAAATTAGGAATCTCTTTTTTAGAAAACCCATGCCGTTCAAGTTCTTTAGGATCATATCCGGTTACAACCTGTTTACAGGAAGGACATAGCCTTCTCCCCAATCTCTGGGAAAGAACCATTGTTACTGTGCCTGAAAGCATATAAGGAGGTATACCTATATCTACAAGCCTTCCTATTGTGGATGGCGAGTCATTGGTATGCAGTGTGCTGAAAACAAGATGACCTGTCATGGCAGCTTTTAGACAAATTTCTGCGGTTTCCTGGTCACGAATCTCTCCAACCATTACAATATCAGGGTCCTGCCTTAAAAAAGAACGTAAAGCAGCAGCAAAAGTCATTCCAATTTCTTCTTTAACGTGAACCTGATTAATACCTTTAAAGTTAAACTCAACAGGGTCTTCTGCTGTAAGTATTTTTGTATCTTCTTGGTTCAGTCTGTTCAATACTGAATAAAGCGTTGTTGTTTTTCCGCTACCCGTAGGTCCTGTAACCAAGACAAGGCCATAGGGTCTTGCGATACATCTTTTAAGGCTGGTAAAGGTACTCTGTTCAAACCCCAGTTTTGACAAATCAACACTAAGGGCACTCTGATCAAGGATACGAAGGACAACACCTTCACCATAAAGAGTAGGAAGAGTAGATACACGGAAATCAACTGTTTTCTTTTTGCCGAACCGCATTTTTATTCTACCGTCTTGGGGGACTCTTCGTTCTGCGATGTCAAGCTGGGCAAGTATTTTCAGCCTTGAAGTTACAGCACTTTTAATAGCAGGCGGGAGATTCATTGCTTTATAAAGACTGCCATCCAACCGGTATCGTACCTGAAAAGATTTTTCATAGGGTTCAATATGAATATCGCTGACACCGTCATTAATCGCTTTTGAAAGGATACCGTTCACAAGTTTGATAATGGGTGCTGTTTCTGCCCCGGCTCCAAACTCTTCTTCCTCCATGTCAATTTCATGGCTGATTTCAACATTTTCTTCAGCTTCAGAAACCAGGGAACCAAAATCTTCAATGTTGGTTACTGTTTCTTCTTCTTCTTCTTCAAACTGAATAAGTGATTTATACTCTTCATCATTTATTTCATAATAATCTCTATACGCCTGAATAATATCGTTTTCCGATGCGACACAGACTTTTAAACTCTCTCCGACATCAGACTCAAAGGCTTCTACAGACTCGGTATCTGTAGGTTCAGACATAGCTACTACAACTACCTTATCTTCTCCTTTCCCTTGTTTTTTGACCGGGAAAGCCATGTATTTTTTGGCGATATCAAAAGGAACAGCTTTAATAAGTTTAGGATCTGGCTTTAAATCGGAAAAATTCAAAGTTTCGTAATTGTACATTCTCGTCAGAACATTGGTTATTGTATCTGGATCAATATACCCTCTGGCAAGAAGGATTGAGCTCAGTCTTTCCTGGGTTTTATGGTGGTATTTTTTTGCTTCATCCAACTGAATACTTGTGATCTGACCTTCTTTAGACAGAATCTCGCCTATTCTGACCTTACTCTGTCCACTCTGATCTTTAATCGTAGCACCCAGTTTAGAAGAAGATTTTTTGGGAGCACGTTTTCGATCAGCCCGCTTACTTTTTCGAGATGTTATGCCTGCCATAATTTAAATATCCTCGGTACTATTCCAAAATTTAAAAATTTTCTTTGCACCTGCAAGGACAACAAGCCCTCCCAACAAATAGAATGAGAATTCTATTATCAGAGTTGCCTTTGCAAAATAATTAATTTCCATAACTTTAGGCATTACCTGGGGGATTCTATAAAATACGCCTATACCGACAAGAATCAATACAATACCGTATAGAATCTGAAGCTTTTTTTTCCCCATTTAATTATACTGCCTTTCAAATAATTCTAATTTTTCATCAAAACAACTTTTTTCGTTTTCAAGTTTATCACAGAAACCTTCTAAATCCTCATATAAAATATCAATTTTATTCTGATGATCAGCAATTTGAATAGATAAATCACTTATTTTTTTCCCATCAGAAATTTGAGTTGCTTTAATTATCTCAGTATTAAGTATATTCAGGTTACTTTCCAATTCATCTATTAGCCCTTCAGTTTTATCGATTTTTTTTTGAATTGGTTTGAGGGTCTTTGACCGTTCGGCAACTATCTGAGACTTTTTTTGCCTTACACCTCTCTTTGATATCTTATCAACGCTGTTTTCATTTATTTCGAGTTTATTTTTTTCTTCTCCCCAGCCCTCTTTTTGTAGAAATTCTGCATAACTCCCTTCAAATACATACACCTTATTATTATTAAAAACAATAAGTCTGTTGGCAAGTGTATTTAAAAACATTTCATTATGCGTAATAAGGAGGACAGCCCCTGCAAAATTATCCAAAGCAATTAAAAAAGAATCTGATGTTTCCATATCAAGGTGATTATCTGGCTCGTCAAGCATCAGGAGGTTTAAAGGAGTAACAAGAAGCTTGCCTATCATCGTCCTACTCTTTTCTCCACCAGAAAGCACTGAAATCTTTTTTAACGCTTTATCACCATCAAACATCATTGCTCCACAGATATTTCTGACTTGGTGCCTCTGGAGATCAGGATATACATTTTGAATTTCTTGTTCAACAGTAAAATTATTATTTAACGAATTAACATTAGTCTGTTCAAAATAACCAAGCTTTACGTTGGGGTTAAATGTAAGCTTTCCTGAAGTAAACTCCAATTTTTCCGCCAAAAGCTTCATTAGTGTTGTCTTGCCTTTACCATTTTTACCGATTATTGCAATTCTATCATTTGGATTAATGGTTATAGAAAAATCATCAATTAAAGGCTTATCCTTGTCATTAAAACTAAAAACAATATTTTCAGCATTTAAAACCTGTTTCCCTTTAAAAGGAAAATTATTAAATGAAAAATCCAGAGACTCTATTCTCTCAAGTTTTTCTCTTGACTTCGACCTGTTCAAGGCTTTAACCCTTGACTGCACTAATTTTGCCAGTCGTGCCTTTGCTCTGAATCTTGTTATAAAAGTCTGGACATCTTTTTCTTTTTTCTCTTCATTGAGCCTTGTTTTTTCATAAACTTCTTCATCCTGAACAAGCTTATCATAATATTTATCAGTGCTACCCTTAACTTTTCTTATTTTTGCCCTGTGGACACCGGCAACATGTGTAACAACCTGATCCATAAAACTTCTGTCATGGGTTACAAGCAGAATCTCCCTTGACCATGTTGAAAGAAATCCCACGAGCCACCTTATGGATGTTATATCAAGGTAATTTGTCGGCTCATCAAGGATTAAAAGATCAGATTCTGATACAAGGACTTTGGCAAGGTTAAGCCTTATCTGATATCCTCCGGAAAATTCCTGAGGGGAACAGAGCATATCCTGCTGAGAAAATCCAAGCCCGGCAAGAATTTTTTCTGCTTTCCAATAGTGCTCTTTTTCGTGCTTTAATAATCCAAGACTACATTCATCCAATACCGTTTTTTCGGAAAATTTTAAATGCTGGGAAAGGTAGCCTATTTTATAATCATTTGGCTTTTTGATATCACCGGAATCCACTTCTTCCTCATGGATGATCATTTTTAGCAAAGTTGTTTTCCCATGACCATTCCTTCCGACAAACCCCACCTTCTCACCAAGGTTCACCTGCAGGGAACAACTATCAAAAAGGATATTGCTCCCATAAACTTTTGTAATATTTTCTATATTGATCATTCTTAGATTATTTTCAAATATTAATATTGCTAATAATTGTAAATTATTTTAATAAATAGTTTAATAAAATAAAAAAGTATAATAATACCATTCATATAATGATTAATAAAGAATTAAAATTATCCTTGACTTGGATTCATATTATATTTTAGTTTTAAAAATTATGGTCCACCCCTAAATAGCTGTGAGGAAAAAATGAAATATATTTATGAGTTTAATAGAAAAAATACAGAAGGTGATGCTTCCCAAAAGAACCTGTTGGGCGGTAAAGGTGCGAACCTTGCTGAGATGTCAAAACTTGGTTTGCCTGTTCCGGCAGGGTTTACAATTTCAACTGAATGTTGCAATAAATACTTAGAATCTAATGGGATGTTTCCGGAAGAACTCTTTAACCAGATTGATCCGGCCATGATAAACATTGAAAATGAAATGGGCATGAAATTTGGCGATAAAGACAACCCTCTTTTGATATCATGCAGATCCGGAGCAAGGCAATCAATGCCAGGTATGATGGAAACAGTTCTTAATATTGGCCTAAGTTCCAAAACTATTCCCGGGCTCATCAAAAAAACAGGAAATGAATGGTTTGTTTATGATGCCTACCGTAGACTTATCATGATGTACTCAGATGTGGTAATGGAAAAAGCTGAAGATATACAACCGGAAGATGGAATGGGTATCCGCCTTAACCTTGAAATGATTCTAAATGATTTAAAAAATGACAACGGTTATGACAACGATACTGACATTGAAACGTCTGAAATGAAAAACCTTTGTGAAAAATTTAAGAAAAAAATTAAAAAGACTTTTGACGTTGAATTTCCTGATGATCCAAAAGGCCAGCTCATGGGAGCGATCGGAGCTGTTTTTAAAAGCTGGAACGGTAAAAGAGCGATTTCATACAGAAGGATTGAGCACCTGCCTGACAGGTGGGGTACCGCTGTAAATGTTCAAAGCATGGTTTTTGGCAACATGGGAAACAACTCAGCTACCGGTGTTGCATTCTCAAGGAACCCTGCAACAGGAAGTAATAAATTTTATGGTGAATGGCTTATCAATGCCCAGGGCGAGGATGTTGTTGCGGGCATCCGTACACCAAACCCA
>Ga0307988_1000397_pt1 | contig 31055 bp, 22 predicted proteins | sample EllFjometagen183_FD_203166 | JGI IMG/M metagenome (GOLD analysis project Ga0307988, IMG submission 203166) | Marine microbial communities from Ellis Fjord, Antarctic Ocean - #183 | ecosystem: Environmental > Aquatic > Marine > Unclassified | place: Southern Ocean | collected 2014-10-08 | reverse complement strand
AAATGTTCTATAACAGCCGCCGGCTTCATTCCTTTATCGGGTACAACAGTCCAAATGATTTTGAGAAAAAACGAATTTTATCACTGGCCGCTTAACGGCGTGTCTGTTTTTACTTGACCACATCAGTAGCTATTTTTTTGCAGATAGAAAGTCCAAGTCCTGTTCCTCCATACTTTCTTGTGGTTGAGCTGTCAGCCTGATGAAATACTTTAAAGATACTGTTGATTTTATCTTTTGGAATGCCAATGCCGGTATCTTTTATAATAGTGTGCAGTTTTATTTTATTTTCTTTTTTGTCTTCTATATCAATAGAAAGTTCTATTTCTCCTTTTTTGGTAAACTTTGCCGCATTTCCCATTAAATTAATTAAAACTTGTCTGAAACGATACGGGTCACAACTTATCTGGGAAGGCACATTCTCTTCAATTCGACAAAGTATTTCTATGTTTTTCTCACTAAGTTTAGGGCGTATTAATTCGCACACATCATGAGCAAGAAGCTCGACATCAAAATCAATTTCTTTTACAGTAAATTTACCGGATTCTATTTTTGAAAAATCAAGGATATCATCTATCAGAGAAAGAAGAGCTTCTCCGCTTCTTTTAATGGTAAACACATAGTCTTTCTGTTCTGAATCAAGACCACTGTTAAGCAAAATATCTGTAAAACCGATAACCCCGTTCATTGGGGTTCTTATTTCATGGCTCATGTTGGTCAGGAATAAATTTTTCGACAGATTGGCTTTTTCCGCTTCTTCTTTTGAAGCTATCATAACCATCTCTGCTTTTCTCTGTTCTGTTATGTCCCTTAATACAATAAAGGAGCTTGCGTGATCACCCTGTTCATCATAAAGACATACGGCACTATTTATGGTTGGAATTAGTTCATTGTTTTTGTTAAACATATAGGCTTTCCAGTCAGAGATTTTTCCTTCTTTAAATAAAATACCTATACTGTTTAAAGCATTATTAATAAAAGCCTCATTCAGGGAAATCTCCTCCCCGGTAATGGACGTATATTTTCCTGTAGAATTCGGCGTAAAAGAAGTGGTCATCTTACCAACGACCTCTTCCTCACAATAACCGACCATTTCACAGAAAGCCTGGTTGGGTTTTATAATATTCCCCATGCTGTCACAGATCAGGATCGGATCAAGAGATGTTTCCATCAGATCTTTCAGCGTGTCTTTTGTTTCGCTCAGTTTTTCAACCGTATTTTTCCGCTCAATACTGGCTTTTTCAAGGTCTTTGTTTATCTCTGTTAGTTTCTGCTTCTGCTTGTCAAGTTTCTGGCCATGCTCTGTCAGCCGCATTTCCGCAAGTTTTCGCTCATTCAGTTTCTGTTTATAGGTCAAACCCAGATCCCGGATCTTTCCGACAATCGCTGAGTTAAGAAGTATTGCGCCGCTCCCGGCTAAAGCCGTTCCCACCGTAAAACCGGAATCCCATATTTCACCTACAAAAATAATTCGCATTAGAAGATTCAGGGGAAGCGCAAGAACACCGGCCAAAATCCCTGGTATAAATCCAAAAAGCCATCCAATTGTAACAGCCGGTATGATACCGGCTATTGACATGTTCATGCCGGAAGAAAAATATATGAAAAGGAAAAGATATAAGTATATTAAAATGGAAAGGAATATTATTATTATGCGGAGAGTCTGGTCCTTTTCAAGCCTTTCTCTTAAGGACGGTTTTTTTAAGTCGTCAGCAGTTTTCTTTTTTTGTCCTAGTTTTTCCAGCATGCTATTAAAATCTATTTTTATTAATTAATATAATAAAGAACCTTTCTAAAAACAACATATTTATGTTTTTTTAGAAAAGATCATATTTAATAGAATCTGAATTGTTATGTTATCAAATTTAAATTTACATTAAAGCCGCTTTATTGTTTGTGTGGGTTCTGAAGTATTAAAAATGGAACTGTCAAATTCGTTTTCACTTTTTGCTATAATGCAGGAGACCGTACAGTCTCCTATAACATTTACTGCTGTTCGGGTCATATCAAGAAGCCTGTCAACTCCAATAATAAGGGCAATTCCTTCGACAGGAAGTCCCACCTGCTGTAAAACCATGGCAAGCATAATAAGACCTGCACTTGGAACGGCTGCAGTGCCGATGGAAGCCAGGGTTGCTGTTAGTATTACCGTCAGGTACTGGCTGAAAGACAGATCAATATTATAGACCTGCGCTATAAAAACAGTTGCGACTCCCTGCATAATAGCTGTTCCATCCATGTTTATGGTGGCTCCCAGCGGGAGAGTGAAAGAAGCAATACTGTTTCTTATGCCAAGATGTTTGGTGGCTGTTTCCATGGTTACGGGAAGGGTTGCGGTGCTGCTTGCGGTGCTGAATGCTACTAAAACCGGCTGCCGCATTTTCTTAAAGAAGGCAGCAGGGCTAAGTCCTGCAAATAATTTTAACAAAACAGGGTAAGTCAATCCGGCATGTATCAGCAGCACAAACAAGACCAGCAGAAAGTAGCTGATAAGGCTTTTTATGGTTTCAAATCCGACTGTTGCAAAAAGTTTTGCCATTAGACAGAAAACACCGTATGGCGCAAGTTCCATTAAAATAATAACAAGTTTCAAGACAACCGTGTTGAGATCATTAAAGAGGACCGCAATTTTTTTTCCGGCATTTCCGGAAAAGGCCACAGCTGCTCCGAAAAGGATTGAAAAAACTATTATTTGAAGCATATTTCCGTCTGCCATTGCTTTAACCGGATTTGAGGGGAGCATGTTTATAATGACATCTTTTATCGCAGGAGCTTCTTTTGCTATATATGAAACCGGCTGAATATTTGTTCCTTTTCCAGGTCCGATCATAACGGCAAAAAAAAGTGCGGCAGAAACAGCAATTGCTGTGGTAAAAAGGTACAAACCGAGCGATTTTACTCCCAGCCGGCCAAGTCTGCCCGCATCACCAAGGGAACAGGTTCCGCACACAAGAGATACAAAAACAAGGGGTACGACTATCAGCTTAAGGCTGTTAATAAAGAGGTTCCCCACAACAAAAAAAAGACCTTCAATAATATATGTCTGGACGAATTCGGAATCAGAAAAGATATATTTTGCAGTGAGGCCGGCAGCTATGCCTGCTGCCATAGCCAGTAGAATTTTTGAGGTCAGGGTAAAGCTTCCTTTTTCCTTCATTATTGTCTCCATGCGTTAAACTTTTACTGTTTAGTGAGTATATGAAAAAAAGGCTTCTGTGTCAAAAAATACGGTTAACCCTTCGTTTGATTTTTTGGGCACTTGAGGTATATTTTATATGTTGGTTTTAATTTTAATAAATAGTTTTACAGTTTAACTGATATGGTACTCTCCTGACCTTTGTTAATTTATCTGTTTACTGGTAGGTGTATGAGGCGTTCAAAAATCAAGGAAAAACGAATGTATAAATATATTTTTCAAGCACTTGTTTTATTTTGTTTTGTTTTACCTGTCTCTGCCATAAGTGAAAAGGATTTTTTTGATCAATATAGCAAAAAGGTGTTTCCCTTTTACGAAAGTTGTGAACAGGGGTTCTTTTTCGGTTCTGAAAATAAAAGGATAAATTATCTTAAATATGAGGCGGGGAAAAAAGATACTGCTGTTATTGTTTTACCTGGAAAATCAGAGTCATATATAAAATACGCAGAACTGATTTATGATCTTAAGGGTCCGGGGATGTCTTTTTATCTTCTGGATCACAGGGGTATGGGGTTTTCCGAAAGAAATTTTGATAATGACCGGGATAAGGTTTTTGTAAAAAAATTTGATTATTATGTGAAGGATCTAAAAAAATTTGTGGGTACAGTTGTAGATCGCAAAAAGTATAAAAACCTTTTTCTTATAAGTCATTCGATGGGAGGTACCGTTGCGGCACTTTATCTTGAATCATTTCCAGATGATTTTGATGGAGCAATATTTGCTGCTCCGATGATAAAATTAAATACCGGAATATTTCCTGAAAAGGCAGCCGACTTAATGACGAATCTATTAATCTTTCTTGGCAGGGGGAATAGCTATTGTATTACCCAGGGAAAAAGGAAGCCTAAAAATTTTAAAGATAATAAGCTTACCTCCAGTAAAACAGGTGGAATTTGTGGGAAAATAAAATTCTTTTTGAATATCCGGAAATTATATCAGGCGGAGCAACAAACCAATGGGTTAATGAAAGTCTTAAGGCTTGCAGAAAGGTGCTTAAAAATAAACATAAAATTAACATCCCTCTTCTGATCCTACAGGCTGAAAAGGATAATATCGTTAAAAAAGAAGGTATAGATGTCTTATGTGAAACTGAAGATTGTAAGCGAGTAATATTAAAAAACTCAAAGCATGAAATTTTTATGGAAAGAGACAATATTAGAAATATTGCTTTACAGCAGGTCCTTGACTATATAAAGGAATGCCGAAGTAAAGACAAATCAAAAATATTTTAAGTTATCGGGTTTAAGGCCTAAACTGGAATAAAAAGTTTTTTGAGGGCTGTCCGGTTCTCTAGTTACGGAGAATTTACATGTAAGCTTAGACTGTAATTATATATTCTTTGACCCTCTTTTTAAAGGGTGGTATTATTTAAAGCTTAAACAAATCTATTACTTAAGAGGTCAGAATGAAAGTTGGTATAATCGGTCTGCCACAGACAGGTAAAAAAACGCTTTATCAGATATTAACCGGGACAAAACATTCTGAACACACAGATGTCCATAAACTATTAATTGGAACAGCTGATATTCAGGATTCGCGTTTTGACATTCTGGTCAACATGTATTCTCCGAAAAAAGTAATGCGAGCACGAGTGGATATTGCACTGCTTCCAAAGATGGAAAAAGAGACGATTGTAAAAGGGGATATATTTAAAGACATTGTTGACATGGACGCAATATGTCATGTTGTAAGAGCCTTTGAAGATGAAGCGGTTTATCATGTTGACGGGTCTGTAAATCCTGTCCGTGATATTGAAATGGTAAATACTGAACTTATCCTTCATGATCTATTATTTGTGGAAAAAAGAATCGAGAGAATCGAGCTTAGTCTAAGAAAATTGAAAGACAAGAAACAGGAGGCAGAACTTCTGCTTATGCAGAAAATGAGAACTCATCTTGAGAACGAAAAACCTTTAAGATTGATGGAAATAGAAGATAAAGAAAAACCGTTCATCTCAAGCTATCCCTTCATTACTCTAAAACAGATGATCCTGGCCATAAATGTATCTGATGATAATATTGGCAGCAACGAGCTTGTAAGCAGTCTTAAAAAGACCTGTGAAGAAAACCTCATTGAAATTATGCAGATATCTGCAAAAGTTGAAGCAGAAATTGCAGCCCTTGATTCAGAGGAGGAAAAGAAAGAATTTCTGGATGACCTGGGAATAAAAGACCCTGCCCTTGAAACACTTACCCGTTTGTGTTTAAAGGTCCTTGGCCTTATTCCTTTTTTTACTGTGGGAACAGACGAAGTGAGGGAATGGCTTGTAAAAAAAGGTTCGCCAGCTCCCGAAGCTGCCGGTGTTATTCATTCGGATCTCCAGAAGGGGTTTATCCGGGCTGAGGTGATGAAGTATGATGAGCTGCTTGAATATAAAGATGAAGCAGGTCTGAAGAAAGCTGGTAAAGCATACCTTAAGGGCAAAGATTATATTGTTGAAAACGGCGATATTTTAAATATAAGATTTAATGTATAACCTTTTTTTGATAAAGATATTGGAGGTTTAAATGTATAAGATAGGGTGGTTTTCAACCGGCCGCGGACAGGGCTCATTAAACCTTCTTAATTCAATAATGCAGGCCATAAATGATAAAACTGTAAATGCGGAGATCTCATTTGTGTTTTGCAGCAGAGAAAAAGGTGATGCTGAAGGAAGTGACAGGTTTATTGAGAAGGTGAAAGACTACGGGTTGAACCTTGTGTGTTTTTCTTCAAAAAGTTTCATGCCGGATCTTAGAAAAGAAGGAAAATCAAATCCTGATGCTTTAAACCGGTGGCGAAACTCATATGATGCCGAGATACTGAAAAGACTTGAACCTTTTCAGTCAGATATTACTGTGCTTGCAGGTTATATGCTTGTGGTCGGAGATGTGATGTGTAAGCAATTTGACATGGTAAATCTTCACCCCGCAGCGCCTGACGGCCCGGCAGGAACCTGGCAGGAAGTGATCTGGCAGCTGATTCGAGAAAAAGCTGACAAAAGCGGAAACATGATGCATCTTGTAACAAAAGAGCTGGACAAGGGCGCGCCTATTACATATGTAACTTTTCCAATTGTTGGAGAAGGGTTTGACCCTTTATGGCAGGAACTTGAACAGACGTTGAAAACAAAATCTCTGGATCAAATAGTAAGTGAAGAAGGTGAAGAGAATTCTCTTTTTAAGAAGATAAGACTGGATGGCGCCATACGAGAACTCCCCCTTGTTGTCCAGACAGTGAGGGCTTTTGCAGGGGGGCGTATCCGTCTTGAAAATAGAATGATAATTGAAGATGATAAGGTGCTTCAGGGCCCTTATTGTTTGACAAAAGAGATTGAAAGTCGGCTTGGATAATTTATTTTTTTAAGTAGGACAGCTTACTTTTTTTACCATACCGTTTGCTACAGAAGTCATCGCAATTTACCGGTCAAAGCTTTTGCCTGTTCGTAAAGATAAAGGATTGTATCTGTTGATCGGTTAAATCCCTCCACGAAAAAATCACCGCCGCCTTTAAAACCGTTATCTAGAAAGCCAAAAATAAACCCCAGGGTAATGATACTTCCAAATAGACAAAAGATCGGAGAAAAAATTATTCCTGCTTCCTGGATGTCTGGCTGACTGAATTTAAATTCCTGAATATTTGAAATAAAATGATATCCGGTAAAACATCCTAAAGTTATAAAGAAGTAATTATAAAATTTTTCGTCGAGAAGCGGAAAAAAAATAAGCATTAGAAAGGAAAGTGTGGGGAAAAAATAGGGTGCGAGTGTTATGATAAAATTCCCTCCATAAAGTTCTGTGCGCCCCCCTTGGTCGGATGCGGAGATAGCTTTTGGTTTTTTTAGAAAAAGAATTCCAAAGAGAAGATGTGTCAGTTCATGTTCAAGTACATGGAAAAACTGCAGAAACCTTCCCAAAACAAGCCACAGTATGGATCCGGCAAAAAAGCCGTAAGCGGTCATGGTATATTCTGTTGATATAAAAGAAGCAGCGCTGAGGGAATTATATATCTGGAGTCCAAAGGCAAAGATGCCAAGCGGAGAAATGATAAAGAAAAAAAGTTTTATAAACTTAAACATTTGTAATGTTTCATTTGCTGGTTTGAAACCAAGAGTAACAAGTTATGGTCTCTGCGCATAAATAATATTGTTGTGATCATATCCGCCTTGTTTTTTTCTGAGTTGAGGACATTATATTTTATGTTTGTACGTAACGCAAAGAATAAAAGCCCCTTTTCAAAAAGGGGCTTTTATTCTTGTAAGACCTGATTTAATTAAGTTCAAAAGATGGAATTAATCCCATTATTCATCCAGATGCTCGACCTTAATCTCTTCCCCTTCTTTTTTAAGAAATCCCGGCAGAGATAATTTTTGAAAGGGTAGAAATATAAAGCCCAGTACAATTATGGGCACAATCTGCATAACGTGTGTCAAAACAGCATAGGAAGCCGCTTCTGCTTTTGCGATACCAAAATATGAAAGTCCCAGAATACAGGCATAGTGAAAAGTTCCCACAAATCCGGGAGCCGGAAGGATAACGCTTATTGCTGCTACTACCATAAGCGCACACGCATTTATAAAGCTAAGCTCAAACCCAAAAGCATAAAACATCACATAAAACGTCACGCTGTTAGCTACCCAAACCAGCACTGAAAGAAAAAACAGATAAAGCGTCTTTTTTATATCCGGAAGGATCTGTAGACCTTCAACAAAAGAATGCAGCAGCCGCTTTAAAAATGCAGCGGGTTTGTCCGGCAATTTTTCAAAAATAATATCTGCCTTGTTAAGTGAAAACTCTTTTTTTACTGCCAAAAATATCAAACACATAAAAGCAGTAATTGAAACAACAAGGAGGGTTACTCCGGAATTAAACAGGGTTGCAGGGAGAGGGATTACCAAAATAACAACAAAAAGAATAAACATCATAGCCAGCAGATCAAATATTCTCTCTACAACAACCGTTGCTATAGTAGAAGATATTTTTATGCTGTTTTTCTGTTTAACAAGATAGGGCCTGGCTAGTTCCCCGATCCGTGCCGGAATAATACTGACTACCATAAATCCGATGGCCGTAATAACAAAAAGGGTTTTTTGGTCATATTTTATAAGCGGGCTAAGGATAACACCCCAGCGGTAGGACCTTAGCAGAAGAAGCAGAATCACCAAAATTAAAGCAGGAAAGAGATAAATATAATTTACAGACTGAAGACTTGTTTTAATCTCTGAAAAATCAAGACCCTTTACACTGAGATACATAAAAAGAAAGCTTATAATAAATCCGATAATAAAGTTTTTTTTCATATCTATTGCTTTCTTTAGCAGGTACTGCTAACTCAGGTTAGCCTCTATAGATCAATTATTGTTTTTTTATTAGAGTTTGTTCAAAGGAAGGTAAAGTATAGAAATTGAGACAATATGTGTCAAGATAAAAACTAAAAAGGCTATGTGACCCAATATTTACTTTTTGTTCCAGCGTTTTAGAGCTTTGCGTGCTTCCTGATCAACACAGGAAAAAATATGATGAATCGTATCCCGTGACGAAGCAGGCGTGTGACCTGAAACCTTGATAACTGAAAACCCCATTTTGTCACAAAGCTCATAAAACGTCCGATATAAATCCGCATTTTTAAGAGGCTGTCCGGTTTTTTGTGATATAAAATTACAGGAATCCAGCCTTGACCGTCTTCCTTGCAGTCCTGCAACACACTGTGAATCAGTATAGACCTGAAGCGTCATCGGACCGTGCCTTGGGACTGTTTTTCCTATTTCATCAAGTGCCCACAAAACGGTTTGGACTTCAAGTCTTGTTGAGGAAGTGTTTTCAAATCTGCAAAATTTAAGTTTTATTGCAATATCTTTTTTGGTAATAACGGGTTTTTTAGCTTCAAAATATGAAACGGGCACAAATAAATAAGTCCCTATACCGCATTTGCACTCGGTGTCAAGGCTCACATCTGTAAAAAGTGCGAGGGAATTAATTGGGCTGCGGTCAGGTTGGAATAAGGTATCCACTTAATTCTCCAATTTTTTCATAAACGCTTATCAATTCTATTTATAATCCTCTGAATACATTTTTGTTTAATATGATGAGAATATCCTGAAATAAAGATTCCTGCAATTTGTAATAATATATTTTTTCACTGGCAATAAATAAAAGTAATGATATCTAGTAGTTTTCCGATACTCAAAAAATAGCTAGAAATCCCTTATTTGGTATTTATTATATTTTTTAACACAATATATTGACAATTTAAAAATGTTAATGTACTATCCACCCACTCGAAAAATAATACATTCCAAGGACATTTATTTATGAAAATAACGCGCTTTTTTACCAAAGACAAACATACGCCTTATGATGATATCGATTTTGAAACCCGCACCAGTGAAATTAAGAAAATTGACGGTTCTAAAGTTCATACTATTAAAAAAGTAATAGTCCCTTCTTTTTGGAGTCAGGTTGCAACTGATATTTTGGCACAAAAATATTTCCGCAAGGCCGGAGTCCCGATCTCTGTTATACGCAAACAGGAAAAAGGCGTGCCTGAATGGCTGCAGTGCAGTATTTCCGATAAGCAATCCCTCGAAAAGATGAAAGTGGAAGACCGTTTCCGCGGCGAGGAAGATGCCCGTGAGGTTTTTGACCGGATGGCTGGCTGCTGGACCTACTGGGGGTGGAAACACGATTATTTTGATTCTGAAGAAGACGCACGTGCGTATCACGATGAAATGGCATATATGCTGGCACATCAAATGGCTGCTCCAAATTCACCCCAGTGGTTCAACACAGGACTTTTTTGGGCTTACGGTATTGATGGGCCTTCACAGGGGCATTATTATGTTGACCCCAAAACAGGTCAGGCCAGAGCCTCGGCAAGTGCATATGAACATCCTCAACCCCATGCCTGCTTTATCCAGGGGGTTAAAGATAATCTGGCCAGTAAGGGCGGTGTCATGGACCTGTGGGTGCGCGAAGCCAGGCTTTTTAAGTTCGGCTCCGGGACCGGCACAAATTTTTCTTCCATGCGAGCTGCAGGTGAGTCTCTTTCCGGCGGCGGCCAGTCCAGTGGCCTCATGAGTTTTCTAAAAATTGGCGACCGCGCAGCCGGCGCTATAAAAAGCGGGGGTACCACCCGGCGGGCTGCTAAAATGGTAATTTTAAATGCAGACCATCCAGACATTGAAGAATTTATCAGCTGGAAAGCCCAGGAAGAACATAAGGTCGTTGCTTTGGTCGCTGGAAGTCTTACCTGTGAACGCCATCTCAACAAAATTATGAACGCCTGTCAAACAGATAAAAGTTCCGGAGATGACCGGTTTGATCTAAAGAAAAATTCCGACCTGGCCTCTGAGGTGCGTTACGCACGCCAGAACTCTATTCCTGATAATTATATTTACAGGGTCATACAGTTTGCCAGACAGGGTTATGAAAAGCTTGCCTTTGAAACCTATAATACGGACTGGAATTCTGAGGCATATCAGACTGTCAGTGGTCAAAACTCCAATAATTCAGTCAGGGTTGACAATAAGTTTATGGAATCTGTTCAAAACGCATCTGACTGGCACTTAATTAACCGGGTTGACGGTTCTGTTGCAAAAACAATCAAGGCCCGTGATCTTTGGGATGGGATTGCCGATGCTGCATGGCAATGCGCAGACCCGGGCATACAGTTCGATACAACAATTAATGACTGGCATACCTGCCGGGCAGACGGACGGATTAACGCTTCAAACCCCTGTTCCGAGTATATGTTTTTGGACGATACAGCATGCAATCTGGCCAGTCTGAACCTGACAAAGTTTGTTCATGCGTCACAAGAAAAGATGAATGTAGATGCTTATCTTCATGCTATCAGACTCTGGACGCTTACTCTGGAAATTAGTGTGCTGATGGCCCAGTTTCCCAGTAAAGAAATAGCTCAGAATAGTTATAATTATCGCACCCTGGGTCTGGGTTATGCCAATCTGGGTGCATTGCTGATGATTTTTGGTATTTCCTATGACAGCAATAAAGGACGTAATTTGGCTGCAGTGCTGTCTTCTTTAATGACCGGGGAATGTTATCGGACCAGTGCTGAACTTGCCAAAGAGCAGGGGCCGTTTAAACGTTTTGATAAGAACCGTGAAACCATGCTGAGTGTTATCCGCAATCACCGCAGAGCGGTTTTTGCTGAAGATTCTGACAGTTATGAAAATCTGGAAACAGCGCCACAGGCCATAGAACCGGATGCCTGCCCTATGGAATTGTTAACCGTTGCCAAAGGTCTGTGGGATGAGGTGTTGGAACAGGGGGAGACAAATGGTTTCAGGAACGCTCAGGTTTCAGTTGTTGCGCCCACCGGGACCATAGGTTTGGTAATGGACTGCGATACGACCGGGATCGAACCTGATTTTTCTCTAGTAAAGTTTAAAGCTCTGGCTGGTGGCGGTGTTCTAAAGATCATTAATCAGTCTGTTCCTTTGGCTTTGCAAAAACTTAATTATAAAGATTCTGAGATCAAAGAGATCGTCCATTATGCACAGGGCCACGGAACGCTGCTTGGCGCGCCCGGCATTAATGAACAAAGTCTCAAAGAAAGAGGATTTACCCCTGAAATTATTAAGAAAGTCGAGGGCTCACTTCTCTCAGCTTTTGATATCAATAACGCTTTTAGCCCCTGGATTCTGGGTCTTGATTTTGTTAAAAACACCTTGAAGCTTTCTGAAGAAAAAATGATGAATCCCGAGACCCTTCTGCTTAAAGAGATCGGATTCAGCCAGGAAGAAATTGAAGCGGCCAACCAGTATGCCTGCGGTATGATGACCGTGGAGGGAGCGCCGCACTTAAAAGAAGAACATTACAGTGTTTTTGACTGTGCCGGCAAGTGTGGAAAAGCAGGGAAGCGTTTCATTGCCTATGAAGCACATATTAAGATGATGGCAGCGGTACAGCCCTTTATTTCCGGGGCAATCTCAAAAACCATTAACATGCCGGCTCAGGCAACTCTGGACGATGTTAAAAACGCATATATGACAAGCTGGAAATCCGGGCTGAAATCAATAGCGCTTTATCGTGACGGTTCAAAGCTGAGTCAGCCTCTGGCTGCTGCAATGGGTTTGTTTGACGATCTCGGTGACCTAGAGGATGAACCGGTGGTTGTGAAAGTTCAGCGTACGGCAAAAGTTCTTGCTCAAAAAGTAATAGCTGCTCAACGTGAGAGGTTGCCCGGCCGTAGAGAAGGCTATACGCAGAAAGCATCTGTTGGCGGTCATAAAATTTATTTGCGCACAGGAGAATATCCTGATGGAAGAATTGGGGAGATATTTGTCGACATGCACAAGGAAGGCGCGGCATTTAGAAGTCTGATGAATAGTTTTGCCATTGCCATCAGCCTGGGTCTGCAGTACGGCGTTCCCTTGGAGGAATATGTCGACGCTTTTGTTTTCAGTCGTTTTGAGCCAAATGGAATGGTTACCGGAAATGATCACATTAAGATGTCTACCTCGGTGATTGATTATCTTTTCCGAGAACTGGCTATCTCCTATTTGGGAAGAAACGACCTGGGTCATGGTATCAAAGATGAAGATTTACGCAATGATGCCATTGGTACTGAAAGCGATGATGTGGCTGTTAAAACAGAGGAAGAGGAAGTAGAGGTTGAAGAGAACAAAAGGGAAGACGCTGTCTTGTCTGAACCCAAAATGGCGGCTGCCGGCGGGTCAGGCAGTTTTGGACTGCCGATTAGCCTGACAGCTGTCCGGGAAGCAAGGTCAAAAGGCTTTGAAGGTGATGCCTGTTTAGATTGTCAGCAGTTTACCCTTGTTAGAAATGGTTCCTGTCTGAAATGCGTCAGTTGCGGATCAACCACGGGCTGCAGCTAAGCCGGAAAGCGGAAAGAAAAACAGGCTAGATAAGACGAAGGCCTTCTAGTTCAACCATTATTTTCTTTGTTTTATAAAGAGCACCGACAGCCCGCTTAAATGCTTTTTTGCTCATACTGAACCGATCTCGAATAACATCAGGATCGGTTTTGTCATGATAAGGTAAAAACCCCTGGTTCTCCTTAAGCGCTTCTAAAAGCACCAGCTGATCGTTCTGGCTTTGAGCTTTCCCTGCCTGGCGCAGAGAGAGATCCAGCTTTCCGTCTTCGCGGACTTGTGTTACATAGGTCATTACCTGCTTTCCTAAAGACAAGTCTTCAAAAATTTCAGACTGATAGATCAGCCCCTGAAATACCTGGTCGACAAAACAAAAGGCTCCAAGCGGTCCGAATTTATAGATAACTGCCTCTACTTTTTGCCCAACCTCATATTGTGTCGTAGCCTCCTTTAAATGGCGGCTGACTTTCATGGTGGCAAGTAGCCGGTTGCAGATATGGTCCTGCAGGACACAAATTGGAATCTTATCACCAACTTTAATGGGGGCATTCTGCTCTTTAAAGGGTAGGAAAAGATCTTTTTCAAGACCCCAGTTCAGAAAAGCGCCATGTTCGGTCTTTGCGGCAACTTCCAGCACTGCAAACTGTCCCAGCAGTACTTTGGGTTTTTGAAGGGAGCCTAAATAGTATGGTTCTTTGTAGCTGTAGACAAACACCTCAACTTCCTGATCAATTTCCAGTGGGTTTGGTGCCGGGCCCGACGAAATAATTATTTTGTTATCTTCGTAGTTACAGTAATAACCTTCTGAAGATTCAGCTGCTACAGTAAGTTTATATATTTCACCAATTTTAATCATAATATCTTTCTAAGTTTAATATCTTTTCAAAAGGATTTATCTTTTAAAAAAAGGTCTTTGTCAAAAACAAAGCTAAAAGTTTACTTTTTAGTATATCACGTAATGCAGCTATATAAAAAGCCCCTCTTTTTAAAGAGGGGCTTTTTATTGTAACTGTTTAGAAAAAGGTATCAGTCGTCAAAGTCTCCTTTCGGGCCTTTGTCAGAATCAATACTCTTTGCTTTTTCAATAATCTTTTCTTCTGTCCACTCTACCTGGGCCTCTACCTGTGTTGCTTTTGGGCCCGGGTCATAGGATCCTTTGCTGATTATCTCCTCAATAACAAGCGGTGCGGTATCTTTTGCGTTAAAAACATCTACCAGAAGATTATAAACGAAATCTTCAACCCTTTTTGCCATCCTGTCTCTTATTTCTTTAGGCTGCCTTACAAACTTATTCTCAAAAGGAAGGTTTAATTTTTTATAGTTTCCGCCCTTTATCTCTTTTGAGTCAGCATAAGCAACCATCTCAGCCCATATCTCTTCTGTAACGCCTTCACCCTTTACCTTGATAAAGTTCTTGTCATCATCAAGAATAGCATTCCCATAATCATTTACTTCCAGACCCCAGGCAATCATCTGAAGAGCTGTCGCTACATTTGCTTTGGTGGTATGGGTAGTTGAAGCAATTGTTCTTAACCTGTCAGAGTTGTTTCCTGATGTTCCGTGCTGGGCGCCTGACATATTATATTTTTCCAAAGCCTTGTGTATTTCTGCGGTTAATTCAATCTGAATACCGGCATCACTTGCTTCAATACCGTGAGTGGTTCCGTTGTTTAAAGCTATCCAGTCTGGAAAAATATTATTTGCATTCAATCCCTGGATCAGAAAAAGCGCTTCCTGCGCAGTTGAGAGACCGTCTTTTCCCTTGATCTCACCAACCTCTGTTTCGAGCCCTGCCCATTCAGGCACATATTTATTAAGCTTAAGATTGGCAAGAAGATTCTTATCGTCAGGAAGATGTGAAGCATCTATGGCGATTGAAGTAATGCCCGCATCAAACATGCTGGGGATTTCAGTTCTCGCATCTTCAATGTCCTTGTCGCCTTTTATACCATAATGGTCCGCATGGATCGCAACCGGAATAGTAATCCCCAGTTCATTGCATATCGAATCAACATAGGTTGCCATGGTCCACAAATTTACCGCACAGTATGCACTTGCACCGCCTTCAGATTTTGCAATCTCAATTATTATGGCTGAATTTGCTTTCTGTGCGGCCTGCAATGCTCCGCGGATCACAAAGCTGCTCCGGGCATTTGCGGCAATTGTCATTGCTTTGCCTTTTTTAATCATTCCCCGGTCAATATACTTTCCACTAACAATTAGTGCTTTTGAATTAGGAAAAAGATTTACAATATTTGGCGGTCGTCCTACCTCAAGTGCTTTTTCAAAATCAGGCGAGTAATTTGTTTTTGATACCATAACAGATTCTCCTTCTTACTTTTGTTTGAAATTATTTATAAATAAAAACCTAATTTATTATGCGGTTTAAATTAATTTAATCAAAAAGTCTATTTTATATTTAATAATAGATCATACTATTTTGTCAAGAGCCAAAACAAGCTCATCAAGCCCCTCTCTTGTTATAGCAGATATAGGATAGACCCTGCCTTTAAAATCCTTATCAAAGTCTTTAATAAATTTATTTATAAATTCTTTATCCGGATCAAGATCCACTTTATTTATTGCAATAAGAAACTTCTTTTCTTTTAGTCCGTACCCGAATTCTTCTATCTCTTTTCTTAAAATATCAAAAGCGTCAATTGCAGGGGTTTCTGCAAAATCGGAAACATCCAAGACAAAAAGAATCACTTTGGTCCTTTCCACGTGTTTCAAAAACCTTATACCCAAACCCTTTCCATGTGCCGCACCCGCTATTATACCTGGAATATCCGCCATAAAGATCCGTCTGAAATCAGGAAGTTCAATGACGCCAACGGATGGGTTGAGAGTCGTAAAAGGGTAATCCGCTATTTTGGGACGCGCATGGGAAACAGCTGTTATAAGAGAAGATTTTCCTGCATTTGGAAGGCCCACCAGCCCCACATCTGCCATAACTTTAAGTTCCATTATGGCCTTATACCCTATACCCGGTTTCCCGTTTTTTGCAATTCGCGGAGCCTGATTTCTTGCGGATGCAAAATGCTGGTTACCCGCACCTCCCTTTCCGCCCTGAACAATAGTAATCGGAACATCCGGTTCAAGTATTTCACAGATAACCTCATCTGTTTCCGCATTTTTAAGGATAGTACCGCAGGGTACTTTTACGGTTTTTGATTTTCCGCCCCTTCCGGTACGGTTATTCCCCTCGCCGGATCTGCCGTTTTCACCTGCAAGTCTCGGGGAATAACGGAAAGCCGCAAGACTGTTTATCTTGGCATCTCCCACCAGGATTACATCTCCGCCTCTTCCGCCGTCTCCGCCATTGGGCCCGCCATTGGCTATAAATTTTTCCCGACGAAATGAAACACAACCGTTTCCACCGTTTCCGGACTTTATTGTTACTTTGGCAACATCTATAAACATTTTTAATCTTTATCCATCTATGTTTTACTGATTATCTAATAAAGTTTATAAAAAAAAAGGTGTTGTGTCAAACAGGAGGAGAATGGATAGATTTTTTAAATTTCATTATTAAAAAAATAGAGGTTGCTGTCTTACTGATTTATGACAGCCTTTAAGATTTCAAGCTCTTCCCCGATTGTTTTTGTTGTTTCTTCAAGAAAATTTTCTTTTTCAAAAGTTTCCTCTGGAATGGGACAAAGCAGAAAGTTCTCAAACCGGATAAAAACATTTTCATGCCTTTTACTAAAAGCCTTAACAATAGGCTCATGCCAGCCTGTGTCCACTCCGAACCAGAACCAATTCTGGGTACACTGGTAAAGGGAATACTTAAATCCCGTAAAGAAAAATCTTTCTCCAGCGCTAGCCTTAAAAAAAAGAGAACACTCGCCCTGACCGCTCTCCTTTTCCATTAAAAAGTCTTTTTCAAAAGTTTCTTCTACCTTGTAAATAATATCATACATTTTTGAAACTGTTTTTGGCATCTCCTTTGTAAACATCTACTGTTTCACCTCTATCATTAATACCTTAATAAATTATAATTAACCCTATTAGACATAATATACCTTAATTATTGGAATCATTCCATTAAAAGAAATTTTCATCTTTCATCTTTTTATCGGCAAAATGAAGGTAAAAAGATGCGATAAAACAGGTTTTTAGATGAAGGAAAAAGCATGCAGGCTATGAAAAGAGCTCTCAAAAAATCATTTTTATCATTCAAAAACAATGTTGGGTTTAGCAAAAATTTAAAGTGATTTTAATATCAAGTATAAGAAAAGTAAAAACGTATACTTAACCTACGCAGGCAAATATTTCACAAAAAAATAGTGAATACTTCACTGGCGGCAACTAAAAAATAAGGTAAATTAGATTAGGCAGAAACTATTTTATATACAAAGTTTAATCTTTGATCCGTGCTATGGCAGGGTAGAAATAAGGAGCTTATTTACTGTTTTTATTCTGGGACCAGGTTTTTTTTATGAGTAACCGGCAGGTATGCGGATTCAATTAACTGTTTACATTAAATATTAGATGTGTAAAATTGTTGTCTTATCATAAAACATAAATTTCAATCCTTTTTCCACAATCAAACGGATAATTAACTCATGAAGATATTCATAAAGCTGTTCTCTATTATAATGCTAATGCTCTTTTCAGGATATGCCTGCACGATACCTGTACAAAATAGCGGCACATTAAATGGTTCTTTAAATTCAAACGGGAATAACTCACAGTCTGAATCATTGCCGTCTCTGTCAGATCAAAAAACTACAGTGCCTGAAAAAAAGGGTCAGGTTATTCTTGATTCAGCGATTGAGTTTTATCAGGCTTCAATCGAATTTTGGCAGCAGGGTGATATTGATAATGCCCTTGCCGCACTTGATAAAGCGTATTCTCTTATTCTGGAGGTAAACCATGACTCGGATCCGGATATTTTTCAGCAGCGTGAAGACCTGAGGGTTACCATCGCAAAAAAGATCGTGGAAGTTTACGCATCAAGGACAAATAAGGTTAACGGTTATAAAAATGCTATTCCCCTGGTAATGAACAAAGAAGTAGAAAAGGCTATTAAGGCTTTTACCGGAAGAGATAAGCGGTTTTTTCTTAACTCCTATAAACGCTCAGGCCGATACCGTCCTACCATAGTAGAAGCACTTAAAGCTGAGGGTCTTCCTGAAGAACTTTCCTGGCTTCCCCTTATCGAAAGCGGATACAAGATAAGAGCGCTGTCCAGTGCAAGGGCTCTTGGTATGTGGCAGTTCATTGCATCAACAGGATATAAGTTTGGGCTGGAAAGAAACACCTGGGTTGACGAAAGGATGAATCCTGATAAATCGACTATTGCAGCTATTGCTTATCTTAAAGAACTGCATGGTATTTTTGGCGACTGGACAACAGCGCTTGCCGCCTATAATTGCGGGGAGGGAAGGGTCCTGAGAGCGATCAAGCGTCAGAAGGTCAGCTATCTTGACGATTTCTGGGATCTCTACGCAAAACTTCCAAGGGAAACAGCATACTATGTCCCCAAATTTATTGCTGTTCTTCATATCGTAAATGATCCGAAAAAATACTGCATGGAGCTTCCGGAACCGGATAGTGAAGTAACGGTTGAAACAGTGACCATAAATAAGCAGGCTCATTTAAAAACCATCGCAAGTAAAATCGGCGTTCCTTATGAAGAGTTAAGGATTATAAACACCGAACTTAGAAGGCAGGTCACCCCCAATGCTCCCTATGCCCTGAATCTTCCCGAGGGAAAGACGGATATTTTTAAGACAAAACTTTCAGAGATTCCTGTCTATGTGGCGCCCGTTCCTCCTTATATAGTTCACAGGGTGAAATCGGGTGAATCGCTTTCTGTTATCGCTTCAAAGTACAAATCATCTATTAAAGCGATTATGCTCAGAAATAATCTGAAAAAAAGCAGTTTTATTAAACCTGGTTGGAAACTAAAGATTCCCACAAAACCCTGGAGAAGATCCGCTAAAAAGAGCCCGAGGAAATATACGGTAAAAGACAAAGGTAATATGCGTGAATATAATGTGAGAAGGGGAGATTCTCTCTGGGAAATTGCAAGAAGTTTTAACACAACCACAAAAGCCATTCAGACCTTAAACAATCTGCAAACTACAAAACTGCGGATAGGACAGGTGCTTCTTTTGCCAAAGACGACAACTCTGGTTAATATAGCTGTAACGGAACAGTATAAGGTGAAAAACGGCGATTCTCCTTACCTGATCGCAAAAAAGCACAAAATGAAACTATCAGACCTTTTGAAGCTTAACAATCTGACTCCAAGAAGTATGATCTTTCCGGGCCAGTCTATTCTGGTAAAAGCAAAATAAGTTGTTGGGTTTATCTGGTTAAATTTAAAAATTTATCAGAGCCACCAATATTTTATTGTTATGATCAAGACAGTTAAAGCCAAAAATTGATAAATACAAAATTTTTTATTCAATAATACAAAGTACATCATCTTTCTTTACTGCATCACCACTACTAAAATTTATTGCACTTATAATTCCGCTGGCAGGTGCCTCAATCGCATTTTCCATTTTCATTGCTTCAAGAATAATTATCGTTTCTCCCTTTTTTACCGTATCTCCCTGGTTTTTTTCATAACGTATGATCATGCCCGGCATTGGCGCTAAAAGCTGGGCACCGTTAGAAGATTTAGCCTCAGCGGGTTTTGGGATAGCAGTTCTGGAATTCGAGGCATAAGACTTCTTTGCTGAAATAATGCCAGCTTTCCTTACCGGTTCAACTCCCACTTCAAAATACTCTCCGTTCACAAAAACATTAAAGGTCTTAAGACCAAGGCCTTTTGCAGGCACCTCTTTTTTAATAGTAGCAGTAACATTGCCTTTACGGGCCAAGTCAACAAGCTCCTGCTCTTTTTTTGCCTGTTCAAGGGTCTTTGGCATAACCTCAGGCGGAGGTGTTTCTTTACCGTATTTCCAGTTAAGAAACTTCCTGCCGGTGATCGGGTAAAGCGCATAGATCAGCACATCATCAATATCATCAGTAATATCCTTTATTTCCTGTTTTGCTTTTTTTAGTTCAGGTTCAAGGATTTCTGCCGGACGGCAGGTAATGGGATCTTCTCCGCGCGGATAATTTTTAAGCGCTTTTTTCAAAACATCAGCGTCAATCGGTTTAGTGGTTTTTCCGTAAAGACCATAACAAAGATCCTTGACCTGATCTGTTATCTTTGTATAACGTTCATCTGGGCTGTCAAATAAAACATTGTTAACGGTCTGAACCCCAACGATTTGACTGGTTGGCGTTACCAAGGGTACTTGACCCAGATCTTTTCTAACCTTGGGAAGTTCCTGGTATACATTGTCAAGCTTATCGAGTTCATCCATGTCTCTTAACTGACCCACAAGATTAGACAGCATTCCTCCGGGTGTCTGGTGAAGCAGTACATTAATATCAGTAACAGAAACTTTTGCATCGCTGAGCAGATGCCGGTATTTCGGCAGGATCTCTTTTTCAATAATATTATTGATCCCAACCAGCTTCTTTACATCAAAGCCGGTATCCCGGTTAGTTCCAAGAAGGGTCATCACAACCGGCTCTATCGGCGGATGAGAAGTTCTGCCCGCATAGGGAGACATGCAGGTATCAATGATATCGACCCCGGCTTCAATTGCTTTAAGCTGGGTAATGGCGGCCATACCGGAAGTACAGTGGGAATGGAGATGAATCGGAGAGGAAACAGTCTCTTTTAATGCCTTGACAAGCTGGTAGGCATCATAGGGTGCGAGCAGACCGGCCATGTCCTTTATACAGATACTGTCCGCACCAAGAGCTTCAAGCTCTTTTGCCTTGTTCACATAATAGTCAATATTATAAACCTCTCCGCCAAGGCGCGGTTCCGTAAGAGTATAACAGAGACAGCCCTGAAAATGTTTACCACAGTTCTTTATGGCAGGCACCACCGTATCAAAGTTCCGATAATCATTTAGGGCATCAAAAGTCCTGAAAATATCAATACCATTTTCTGCTGATCTTTCAACAAAAACCCGGGCCAGGTCATCGGCATAGTTTCTGTAGCCCACCAGGTTCTGTCCCCTTAGCAGCATTGAAAATGGTGTTTTCTTTATATACTTCTTAAGCGTCCGGATCCTTTCCCAGGGATCTTCATTAAGAAAACGGTGCATAGTATCAAAGGTGGCGCCGCCCCAAGTTTCCATCGCCCAGAACCCTACCTCATCCATCATCTCTGCTATAGGCAGCATATCCTCGGTTCTTCCACGGGTTGCAAACAGAGACTGATGACCATCCCGTAAAGACAGGTCCTGCACTTTTAAAGGATTGTCCGCAACAGGCCGGTCTTTTTCATAATTTACCGGTGTAAATGATACCTTGCCTTGATCGCTCATAATTTTTCCCCTTAAAAATTATTTCTATGATTCATCATTCTCTAAATTTTATACACTATGTTCTATGCCTGATCCTTACCGCAGGGTCTTATAAATTCAAAATTGCACAAACGGACTTCAAGTCTGCCTTTTCCATCCCGCATAAGTTCACCGTTGGAATGCATTGAAAGAAGAACATGACTCCCCCTGAGTCCTACATTTTCATATCCGTTTTTATAAAGAAGCTTTTTCACCTGTTCCATAAGAGTAAAAAACTCATAGTCTGTTATCAGCTCCCGGCGAAAGGCATTCAAAGCGCTTATGCCTGAGCAGTATTCAATATCGCTTTCAGCAAGAAACTCATCGGGTCCGTTCCAAAACCCCCACACGGTTATATAATCATGGTCTCTTTTTAAAACAGGCTCATTGTTCGGTGCAAGAATTTGCCGATGGCTGATAAATCTGCTTTCATCCACAATACCTTCTTCCATCCCTGAACTGTTGCCTGTCATATAGATAGCCCGGGGATAGACTGTTGAAATTCCCTTCTTGCTCAGTTCAACAGCAAGACTGAATTTTTCAAAAGGGCTGTTATATCCATGTCTGATTATGTTTTCTCCACGTTCGTCTGAGATAACCTCGGGTTTTTCTCCTATCCGGGAAATCTTCCAGACAACATTAATATCATCCTTAGTCTTGGTATAATAAATATCGTTTTTTGGAGAAAGTGTAGTATTAGGTGTTTTCCTCCACCTCTCCGGCAAAAAATAATCAAAAAGATCCGGATCATCCCCCACAACCCACAACATACCATTGGTGCTTTCCGCAATTCCCCAGACATAATCAACACCCATGATATTAACTGAATGCAGATGCTTCGGCCATTCCTTCTTTTGATCCTTTTTGAAACGATCCCGCTGTTTAACCAGGTAATTTGCTCTTCTTACTTTTTTCACCTCTTCTTCATGTTCAGGAGTCCTTTGCAAGAGCTCAAAATCCACAAGAGCAAAAGGTATAACGCCCTTTTTATCTTTCATTACAGTCCTGTCAGGTCTAAGACGCACGATAAAATGAGCCGGTTTATTATCAAGCACCCAGAAGCCGTTTTTTCTTATGTCTGCGATAACCTTATCTGTGAATTGAAACAGCTGATCATCGGGAATAGCCGCTTTTTCAAAGGCCTCAACAGCATCTAGTCCCTGAACCCATTTATAAATGAGGATATACTGACGAAGAACGTCAAGCTCAACACCCGGATGCTGAGCCAGTTTACTTTTGATTTTCTGCTTTGAGCGGCCGGTCTGCCAGAGCTGCAGCCTGTCAGGAGGTACATATATTCCCAGAGGCTTTTGCAGAGACATATTAATCTCATTTACCTGCTGTGAAGATACATTGCTGCGCAGCTCTTCAACTAGAGAAAATTCTTCAAAAGGACTGTTGAATTCAGCATTTAAAACGTCTTCAATGACCTTGGTTTCCAGGGGGACATACTGCCCGACCCTTGACCACTTTACGATCAGCTCTGCTTTTTTTCCGTCTATTTCTTTTGAAATAACCTTATAAACCGTACTGGTACCTTTAAGTTTCTCTCTGTTTGCCCGAAACCACTTGTTATCGTACCAGTTTTCAGGTTTAATTTGTTCAATCAGGGGAAGACCCTGTCTGGTCACATACAGATCACCCCCATTACTGCATTTTAAATGAAGATAATCTATATCAAGAAACCTGACAATTGCAATATCAGGATAATTCTCAAAATCATATTTTCCGGGTTCCAGGGGTTTGGGCAGGTCTGTCAGGCTAGTTTCCATAATAATTTTCGCTCCGACAAAAACTTTTCAAAGGTTCTGCTGAAAGCAACTAAGAATCAATCACTTAGCAGTAAAAAATACTTTTTAAACAGCGCATACTAAAGTTTGATCTTTAGTCTTCTGAGATTTTCATTCTCAGCCATTTGCCTGTTTTTGTCAAATATTTATAGATTGTTATAATTGTCCTGTCTTTAGCTAAAAGACTTAATACGTTTCCAAGTTTTTTCACATAAAAAAAGGCTGGAAAAACCATCCCAGCCCTTTTTATTAATAAATATTAATTCCAGCCTGTCAGCTGTTTTCAAGTCTTTTAACCCAGTTCTCAGCAATATCGGCAAAAGCTTTTGCAACCGTTGATTCCGGATGGTTTTTAATAAAAGATTTCCCGTCATCTGAACTAATAACAAGTTCAGGGTCAAGAGGAATACGTCCGAGAAATGGTATCTTCATCTCATTGGCGATCAGTTCACCTCCGCCGATTTTAAAAAGCTCAATTTCTTTATTGCAATGGGGACAGGAAAGGCCGCTCATGTTTTCAACCACACCGATAATCGGAATTTTTATTTCGCGGCAGAAGGTTATACTCTTTCTAGAGTCAAGCAGAGCCACTTCCTGAGGTGTTGTCACCACCACTGCGGCATCGACCTTTTTAAGCAGGTGAGCAGTACTTAACGCTTCGTCACCGGTTCCCGGCGGAAGATCAATAATAAGATAGTCAAGCTCACCCCATACCACCTCACCCAGAAACTGCTTTATTACAGAATGTTTCATAGGGCCGCGCCATACAACAGCATCTTCTTTTTTGTTAAGAAAAAAGGCTATCGACATGACATAAAGATTTTTAGAGACTTCTATGGGATAAATACCGTCTTCAGCTCCTGCCGGTTTCTGCTCTTCAACACCCAGCATCTTCGGAATGTTAGGTCCGTGAATATCTGCATCGAGAATACCGACCCGATAACCCTGTTTTACCAGAGTCGTTGCCAGATTAACCGAGACAGATGTCTTTCCGACCCCGCCTTTTCCGCTGATTATCATGAATTTATATTTGATCTTATTCATTCTGTTTTCGATCAAAGCTGCTTCATGTTTTTCTTTCTCTGCCTGAGAACAATCCTGTCCACTGTCACAGGACTGACAACTGCTTCCACCGTCACATTTTTCACTGCTCATTTTAAAACCTCCATAGAATATTGATTCAAATATTAACTGATTTTTTAAAACGAAAAATTATAACATATCTGCTTTTTTTTGTGAAGAATGAAAGAAAAGGAAAGTACGCGTTGTAATGTTAATGCGGCGATAATGATTGCAAAAATTAAAAGATCAACAATTCTTAAAATTTTCTACAAAATTTTGCTGTGTCTCCGGATAACATCCTGTGACCTCCTAACAGTTGTTGTCCTTAAGTTCAAGCCCCTTGTTTACTGCTTTTAAGATTTCTGCAATCTTGAACGGTTTACTGACCAGAAAATCAATTTTTTTATCGTTCAGAGTAATCTCATTGTTTTTTATTTCCCATCCGGTCATAAGAATTACAGGTACATTTTTAATTTTCTTTATCTTATCCGCTATTTCCCATCCTGACATACCGGGCATGCCAAGGTCTGTAAAAACAAGGTCAAACTCTTTTTTTGAAAATATCTCAACAGCTTCTTTTCCATTGTTTGCGGTTTCAACCTGGTGGCCCTCAAGAATAAGAAGATCTTTGATCACATTAAGAACCTCTTTTTCGTCATCCGCAATCAGAACTTTTGCTTTTCGTGTTTGTACAATTTTTTTTGGATGTTCTTCTGATTCAATTCCTTTTCCGGATATTGGAAAAATAATTGTGAATAACGTACCTTTGCCAACTTCGCTCTCCACGTTGATCGAACCATTATGACGATTTATAATTCCAAAAGAAACACTCATTCCAAGACCGGTTGATTGCGGCCCTTTGGTTGTAAAAAACGGGTCAAAAATTCTGTCCATCACTTCCGGATTAATGCCCTTGCCTGTATCTTTAAACTTTATTTTGATTCTATTATTTTTTAATTCACTGGAGAGGCTTATAATTCCACCTTTTGGCATGGCATCAAGAGAATTGTTGATCAGGTTGACAAAAACCTCTCTTAGTTCAGATGGGCTTCCCTCGATAGGGGGAAGGGAGGAAAACAATGTTTTAACACTGTACTTATATCCCTTTAATTCAGAATCATCTTTCCATCTTGTTTTTGTGAATTCCAGAGCACCCTTTATTATCTTATAAAGGTCAACAGGTATGAAATTTTTGTCATCTGATCTTTTGCGGGCAAATTCCTGTATTCTTCTGATTGTTTCCGCGCCGTCAAGAGCTGCTTCTTCTATGACATCAAGCCCTTTATTTATTTCGATATTGATTTCTGTATTTAATTCATCCTGGTTAAGATGCTCAACTTTTCTTTTTAACAACTGTGCCCGGCCAAGAATTGCCGCTAAAACATTATTAAAATCATGGGCAACACCACCTGCAAGCTCACCCAGCGATTTGAGTTTTTCAGAGCGAAGAAGCTGGTCTTCTATCTTCTGTCTTTCAGTTATATCCCTTACAATCCCTACGCCACCGGTAATATTTTCAGCTTTATCCTTTAACAAAGACATACTTGTCTCCACAGGAAAAAGGCTTTTGTCTTTTCTCTGCCACAGTACCTGATGGTCGGATATCCGGATACCTGTCTTAAGTTTCTTTACCGGTTCAGAAGATATTGTTATATCATCAATTCCCTTATATTCCGGTGCCAAATCTTTTACATGGATTTGCAGCAGTTCTTTTTCAGTATAACCGGTCATTTTTCCCAGAGCTTTGTTGATTCTTACAATATAGCCCAACTCATCAGTAACAATAATTCCATCTGCACTTGTATTAAATATGTTTTCGAGAAAATCTCTTGTTTCCAGAATTTCCTGTTCAGACTGTTTTTTTTGGGCAATATCTCTAATTATAGAAGTATAATAAGTATGTTCTTCAATTTTCCACATTGACCCGGAAAACTCCATGGGAAACTCTTTACCATTTTTTCTCTGTCCGATTAGTTCTATCTGTTTCTTTAATCGCAGAGAATCAGGATTTCGAGTTGCTTCAGCAGCTTGTTTTAACTGTTCTTTATGCAGTCTCTCAGGAATAATTAACAAGGCGGATTTTCCCAACATCTCTTCTTCTTTATAACCAAAAATTTTTTCCGCGGCCTCGTTCCAGGAGCTTATATCACCGCTTGGGTTAGTTGTTATAATTGCATCACTAGCTGTTCTGACAATAGCTCTTAGTTTTTCTTCATTTTCTATTAAAGATTTTTCGCTTGCCAAAAGCTGTTCATAGTTAGCCACTAGCTGCTCGTTTTTATAAGAAAGCTCTTTTGTTTTTTGTTTGACCTGTTCATTAAGGTGGTCACGGTGTTTTTTTATTTCATTTTCTGCTTTTTTTCGCTCTGTAATATCTCTAATAATAGAAACAACGCCTATTCTTTCTCCTTTTTCATTTTCAAAGAAAACCGCATTATGTTCTACTGGAATTGCTTTTTTATTTTTAGTAAAACAATACATCTCACGGTTGGTTACTTCACCTTTTTCAAACAATTCAGCAATCATTTCTTTCCCAGTTTTTAATATATGATCATCTATTTCAACCTTCCCACCGGATGATGATTCATATATACCCTTTTCAGCAGACAGAAACTCATGGGCCGTTTTTTCAATTATTTCATCTTTAGTATAACCAAAAAGATCTAATACCGCCTTGTTTACCCGGACAAGTTGTCCTGTAATGTCAGTTACTAAAATACAATCCAGAGAGTTTTGAATGATACTGTCCAAAAAGAAGTTGGCCTGTTGCAGTTTTTTTTCTGACTCTTTATATCTGCTGACATCCTTGACATTTGCAACCGTTCCAATCCTCTTGCCATTGTCTCCAAAGAGCATAACTATGTTAATTTCAACTGGAACAAGCTTTCCATCTTTTCGAATCAAAAAACTGTCAACACTTTGAAAACTTCCCTTTTTAATAAACTGAGCTATCCGGTCGTTTGCACGGCTAATTGCTTTTCTGTCAATTTCAATGGTTTCTCCCAGCGTGGTCTGATATGTTCCTTCTTTTTGAGGTCTAAAAAATTGTGGGGATATTCCAATCAATTCTTCTTTGGCATAACCCGTAAGTTCTTCAAGGGCCCTGTTTACTCTTATTATTTTACCGTCATGGTTGGTTAAAATAATACTGTCCAGGGAATTATTAACTACATTATCAAAAAAGTTCTCTGTGGATTTAACGCCATCTTTTTGTTTTATACCTTGTATAATATCAAAACCATTACCGCATATACCGTAAACTTCACCTTTTTCATTAATTAACGGAACTCTACTTAAACGATAGGTTAAAATTTCGTCCCTTACTTCTAACTTTTCAATAATTGTTTCCTTTGTTTTAGACTGTATAATACGCTTATCATGTTCCTGAAATTGTGCCGTTGCTTCCGGCGAAAAAATAGAAGAGTCATCTTTTCCGATGATGTCATTCCTGCTGAGGTTAACAACCCGGCAGAATTCATTATTTATAAACTGATAAATTCCTTCTGTATCTTTGACAAAAACGATCCCTTCCATAGCATCTGCAACAGACTGGAACAGCTGTGGGGAAACATTGAATTTTTGGCCCGGTTTTTTTGCTGTATTCATTGTGATCTTTCCCAACTGTTTACTTCTCTGAATTTAAATCAAAAATATATTTACCCCTTCTTATTAATGTTAGCATATTTTGAATATTCCTGCATGCTTTATACAACTAAATCTTGATGTTTTGACCTAAAAAGAATAATATTGCATACATAATAATACTATTGATAAAAATTAATGAGATAAAATAATATGAAAAATAACTATGTCATAGACTATTCAAGGACAGATAAAACCAGGGCTGCTGCCAAAGCTATAGCTGAGAAAATGGATGCTGATATTTTTGAAATTAAGGATTTGAAAAGCAGATCAGGAATTCTTTGATTTATTAGCAGGATAATAGATGTAAAAAAAGCGGAATTTTAAAGATCTCTCCTGAAACCATCGATTTGTCAGGCTATAAATTTATCTTTATGGGTTCTTCCTGTTGGGGAATGAAGTTTGCCCCGGTAATCACCACTTTTCTTGAAAGTATTGATCTTGCCGGAAAAAAGGTGGTTCTTTTTTCAACGGCAAACGGACATATTAAGACGAAAACGTTTGATATCTATACCGAAAGGGTTAAATCAAAAGGCAGAAGTGTTGTGAGAACTTTTTTTCTTTTAACATTTTTTAAGAGTCCAGTAAAAGTTGAACAAAAAACAAAAAAACTGCTTGAAAGCAGCTCAGACAACTGGGCAAGGTCTTGAGACTTTCATTTATGATCAAGGAAAATAACTTTTAAATTTTTACAAATACCTTTCATGTACCTTTTCCCCATTCTTTTGTTACACTATTTTCTGGATTTATCTGTATCATATCTCCCTTGGCAGCAATACTATTCTTCAGCTTTGTTCTTGTATGTTTTTTAAGAAAATTTTTCATGCGGATCCGATAAGAAGTTCTCCCTGCTTGAAAGAAATGTTTTCGCATGTTAGATTAAGCAGATAGAAAAGGATTGTAGATAAATGAAAAAGTTTTTACCGATTTCAAAATCAGATCTTAAGCAAAGAGGCTGGAAAGACCTTGATGTTATTATCATAACAGGTGATGCCTATGTTGATCACCCGTCATACGGGGCAGCTGTCATCGGCAGAGTGCTTGAAAAAAATGGATTTAAAGTCGGGATTATTTCCCAGCCTGACTGGAAAGATGCCAGAGATTTTCAAAAACTTGGCAAACCAAAGCTTTTTTTTGGTATTACCGCAGGAAATGTGGACTCGATGATCGCTAATTATACTGCCAATAAAAAGCCCAGAAAAGAAGACGACTATTCACCGGTTAAGGATGGTCAAGGGCGGCCTGACCGGGCAACTATTGTATATGCAAACAGAGTAAGGGAGGCGTTTGGTGACGTGCCGATTGTGATCGGCGGCTTAGAAGCAAGCATGAGAAGGCTTGCTCATTATGATTACTGGAGCAACAGCGTGAGACGCTCTCTTCTGCTTGATGCACGGGCAGATATCCTGGTTTACGGCATGGGAGAAACTCAGCTGCTTGAGATTGGGAAACGTTTAAAAAAGGGAAAGCCTGTTTCTTCTCTGGATAATATCAGGGGTACAGCAGTTGTCAGAAAAGAAGTAAAGATTTTTAAAGATACAGTCTCTGTTCCGGGTTTTGAAGTCATTAAAGAAGACAAGGCCAGGTTTACTTCCGCTTTTAAACTGGCACATTCAAACCAAAATCCTTTTACAGCACATACGCTCATTCAAAAACACGGTAACAGATATGTTGTTGTTTTTCCGCCGTCGCTTCCGCTTAAACAGAATGAACTTGATAAAATTTATGAACTTCCCTATGTCAGGGAGGCACATCCGGTTTATAAAAAGTTCGGAGATGTAAAAGGTCTGGAGACGGTTAAGTTTTCGATGATTTCGCACCGGGGCTGTTGCGGTGAATGTAGCTTTTGTTCTCTCTATTTTCATCAGGGAAGAGTGGTTCAAAGCAGAAGTCCGGCCTCTCTGACGCGTGAAGCGCAAACACTTTCAAAAATGCCCGACTTTAAGGGAACTATTACAGATATCGGCGGCCCAACCGCGAACATGTATCTGGCAGACTGTAAACTTTGGAAAGAAAAGGGCGGCTGCGAAAATAAAAGCTGTCTTTTCCCGGTGAAGTGCAAAAATTTTAAAACAGGCTATAGTGAGAGCATAAGGCTCTACAAAAAGATTAGAAAATTACCCGGAATAAATCATCTCTTTATTGCCAGCGGGTTCCGTCATGATTTGTTGTGCGATGATGATGCGGAGAAGTACCTTGAAGAGATCTGCCGATATCATATCAGTGGTCAGTTAAAGGTCGCGCCTGAACATATGTTTGACAATATATTGGAGTTGATGAATAAACCTTCAGTCAAAACCTATGACAGATTTCTCGGCAAATTTTCAAGGGTAAATTCAAAACTTGAAAAAAAATGCTATCTTGTAAATTATTTTATTTCTGCTTTTCCAGGTTCGAGTCTGCGCGACGGGTTTGGTTTTGGGCTTAACCTTTTAAAAAGAAGAATGCATCCTGAGCAGGTTCAGGATTTCATCCCGCTTCCCATGACCTCAGCAGCATGTATGTACTATACAGGAGAGCATCCCTTTACCGGAAAAAGTCTTTATGTCTCAAAAAACATCACAGAAAGAAAAACCCAGCGTGCTTTACTACAGAGTAAAAATAAAGCAAATAGAAGTCTTATTATAAAAGCGCTTAAGGATCTAAAGGCAGAAAACCAGATTAAAATTTTCTTTCCCAAAAAAAATAGTCTTCACAAAAAAAATCAATAAATAGCAAGGGTGTTTTACTGGTGGAACATTTAATGCTTTTTTCGACAGTCTTTCTGATAATCTGAAACACTTTTGATATAAACATAGATAATTTTAGATTTAATTGTCCGTTGGTATATGAATGAGGTTTCACCCCTCGAAACAGAATTCTATATCAACTGGCATTCCATAAAAATCTATTCAATATTACTTATGATTATGTTAACAATTTAGGAAAATAATTATTTAAGGTTATTATCGCTAATCTTGACTTTTGGCGATCGCTAAATTATTAAGGTTACCTAAACCTAAGCTGAGTGATTTTTTGCCTAAAAAAAGCCCTCAGCTTGAGGGTGTCAGATAATCTGTGTAAATGATTTTTTCTTTATATGATCAGGGCATCCGTTCATCAAACATGATAGCAAATTGATTTAAAGCTGTGCCCCAATTTCTTATGGGCATTGTCCACTTTTT
>Ga0307988_1000394_pt1 | contig 31139 bp, 30 predicted proteins | sample EllFjometagen183_FD_203166 | JGI IMG/M metagenome (GOLD analysis project Ga0307988, IMG submission 203166) | Marine microbial communities from Ellis Fjord, Antarctic Ocean - #183 | ecosystem: Environmental > Aquatic > Marine > Unclassified | place: Southern Ocean | collected 2014-10-08 | reverse complement strand
ATAAGTGACTAGTGACTGGTGACTAGTAACCAGTAACCAGTCACCAGTCACTAGTAACCAGTCACCAGTCACCAGTAACCAGTCACCAGTCACCAGTCACCCCATATTATTTCCTTTTTTGTTTAGCTGCACTTTCAAGTCTTTTTGCAAAGGCCGATTTTTTCTTAGCTGGTTTCTTTTTGTTTTTCTCAATAACAGCGCGAAGCTTATCTTCGTTAATCGCATATCTAAATACAAACATCTGGCCAAAAGTAATAATGTTAGCAAGGAAATAATAGTAACTTAACCCAGCAGCATAATTGTTAAACATACCTAGGAACATAAGAGGCATCAAATACATCATGGTTTTCATACCAGGCATTTGTTGCGTTTGATTTGCCATCATTTGGTTGTTCATGTATGTGTACATTATTGTTGAAACAGTCATTAATAATGTAAACAAACTAACATGATCGCCATAAAATGGAATGTCAAATGGTAAAGTAGCAATTGAGTCGTAGCTCGATAAGTCGGTTGCCCATAAAAAAGGTTGTTGTCTAAGTTCTATTGATGCTGGGAAAAACCTAAACATAGCAAATAGTATAGGCATTTGAAGTAGCATCGGTACACAACCTGCGGCAGGATTAGCTCCAGCCTTTTTATACAATGCCATAACAGCCTGCTGCTTCTTCATGGCATCTTCTTTTTTAGGGAATTTTGCCGAAAGCTCATCAACTTCAGGTTTTAGCACCCTCATTTTTGCTGATGAATAATAGGTTTTATATGCAATTGGAAATAGTAGTGTTTTAAGCATTAGTGTCAACACCAGAATAACTATTCCATAATTCCAACCATAACCGCCAAGCCAATTAAATACAGGGATTACTAAAAATTCATTTATCCAACCAATAAATCCCCAGCCAACAGGTATTTGTTGGTCAAGTCCCAGATCATAGGATTTTAGTGTGTAATATTTATTTGGCCCAAAATAAAACGACATTGGAATACTTATTTTTTCTTTAAGATTTATAGGAAGGTCAAAATCAGCCTGCATTGATTTTAAGTATCTATCTGAGCCTGGATTTTCTTTTTCAAATACTTTAAGTCTACCATTACTAAACGAATTTTTAGCAATAATTGTGGATGAGAAAAACCGCTGTTTAAACGAAACCCATTTTAACTTGGTTGTTATTTGTTCTTCATCGTCTTCAGTTTCATCCATGTACTCAACTTCATCGTTAGCGTATTTGTAATAGATGGTTGAACCATTAAACTGATCTATTGTTTTTTCCTGTTGCCTTAAATCGGCATACCAATTTAGATTAACAAAGCTTGAGTTTGAAGAAATAACACCATCCATTCCCACAATATTTATTGTGAAATCGATCATGTAATTGTTGCCGCTCAATTTATATAGGAACTCAATATAATTATTATTGTTAACCACACCTTCTTCATTTCCGGTATACAATCTCATGTTGAATGAAAGAGAATCGGTACCTGAAACTGACATGTTTGGCGATGAATAATCATCAGCTGTAAAATAAAATTCTTCGGTATTAATTATTCTGTTATGAGAGAAAAATGATAACCCAAATTTAGAAGTCTCGGGATTAAAAAGTATTACTGGTAACGAATCAAACGTTTTGTATTCTTTTAGTTCAATTGTTTTTATATGACCACCTTTATTGCTTATTTCAAGTTTAATGAGTTCGTTTTCAAGAATGTATAGTTTTTCATCACCAATAGCAGCGTTTGCAAATAGGTCATACTTGCTTTTTAAATCCGAATATGTATCAGATGACTGATTTTCACCTTCTTCAACAGCTTCTTGTAATTGTGCTGTTCTTTCCATTGCTTGTGCAAGAGTAATTTGTTTTTCTTCTTTTCTTCTATCAACTTCTGCAATGGAATCGTTGGTATGTTGTTTTTTGGCTTGTTTCTCTGCAAGTTCCTCTTCAGACGGAGTCATCCAATATGTATAACCAATCATTATTCCTGCTATGAGGATAAAACCAATAATTGAATCTCTATTCATGTGATATATTTTTTCAATAGTTGATATTTTCTGATGTCAGAAAACAAGTTTGCAAATATATTCAGAATTATTTAAGGTGGCTTGTTAAAATACCTTTCTTTTATGAAACAAAAATATGCAAGATAATAATTATTGTTATTTTTTGTTAGAGTATATTTATACTACTCATAGTAAATACATTACGGAAATAATATTTGACTATTTAAAAGCATAATCTTTAACTATTAATAACCCTGTAATTTGCTATCTTTGAAGAAAAATACTCTTGAATTATTTTCAGGAGAATAAACTATACCCAAAAAAACTACAATGACTGAAGATTTCATAAACTATTTATGGCAGTACCGATTAATTGATCAAAACCTTACAACAACATCTGGTGAAGAAATAAAAGTAATTTCTCCAGGCACAAGAAATATGGATAGTGGTCCTGATTTTTTTAATGCGATGATTGAATTCGGTAATACAAAATGGGCAGGAAATGTTGAAATTCATGTATATTCGTCTGATTGGTACAGGCATAATCATCAAAATAACTTAGTTTATGATAATATAATTTTACATGTTGTTTATGGTGATGATAAGCCAGTTTATCGTAAAAATAATGAGTTAATTCCAACCATTGAGCTTGCAGGTAAATTTAACCCGTCTATATTAAATAAATATCAATCATTTATAGCTTCAAAAAATAGTATTCCGTGCCATAATCTACTGCATACAATAAATCATTTTGATAAACTTTCATGGTTTGACAGTTTGATGGCAGAGCGACTTGAGAAAAAATCGGATGAGATTATAGAACTTCTAAATATCTCAAAAAATGATTTTTCGCAAGTATTTTACCAACGTTTGGCACGTGGTATGGGTTATACGGTAAATGCTGATGCCATGGAAATTTTGGCTGCATCATTACCCATTAATTTATTAGCTAAGCACAAAGATAGTTTGCTCCAAATTGAAGCTTTGCTTTTCGGAAATGCCGGATTATTGCCTGATAATGTTAACGATAAGTATTCTATTGAGCTAGTTAACGAATATGCATTTTTAAAAACCAAATATAAATTATCTCCAATGAACAGTAGTTTATGGCGCTTTATGCGTATGCGACCGGTAAGTTTCCCTACAATAAGAATTTCTCAGCTTGCAAATATTATTTATAGTTCATCAGGCTTGTTGAATAGAATAATTGAAACCGGTAGATTGCAAGATGTAATCAGCTTACTATCTGCATCGGCCTCACCATATTGGGATAACCATTACCAATTTGAAAAAATAGCTCCTGGTAAAGGCAAGAAGTTAGGATTATCAACCATTAATATTATTCTGATAAATACAATAATTCCATTCCTTTTTGTTTTTGGGAAAATTAAAAATGATAATAGTTTGCAGGATAAAGCAATAGACTGGTTGAGTCAGGTTAAACCTGAATCAAACTCAATAATACGACAATTTGCAAGTAGCGGAATTACTACCGAAAACGCCATGCATACCCAAGCATTAATACAACTTAAGAATAATTATTGTGTAAAAAAACGTTGTTTGAGTTGTAGGTTTGGGCATTTGTTAGTCAGGTCTTGAGTCAGGAGTCAGGGTTTGACTCAAAGTCAAGCCCTGACTTTTCTCAAAGTCAAACCCTGACTTTTGACTTTTGACTTTACCCTGACTTTTTCCAAATCCGTTAAGTCACTTAATAATATATTCAATGCAATTTCAAAAAGACCACATATATCACATTTACAATCAGGGAAATAATCGAAGGAAAATTTTCTTTGAGAGAAGAAATTATTTGTTCTTCCTGGAAAAAGTAAAAACCCATATATTACCATATTGTGATATAATTGCATGGTGTTTGATGCCAAATCATTTTCATTTGTTGGTGTTGGTTAAAGAGGTTGAGCTACCTCGCGCAGCAGCAAGTCAGGGTTTGCGTAGTAGTCAGGGTTTGACTCAAAGTCAAACCCTGACTACTACTACGCAAACCCTGACTGCCAGAAGCCTAAACGACTCAATAGGAATAGTACTTCGATCATACACCAGAGCTATTAACAAACAAGAGAACTCAACTGGCTCACTATTCCGAAAAAATACAAAAGCCGAATGCGTTACTTGTCCTGATGGTTTAAGCCCATCATGGTTTGTTGAAAATGGAGTAACAACCTATTTTAATACACTTCCTGGCGATGATTACCCTCAAGTATGTTTTGATTACATACACCAAAATCCTGTAAAAGCTGGCTTAGTAAAAATTGCTACGGATTGGGAATTTTCGTCAGCACAAGATTACAATGGAATCAGAAACATAGGATTAATTAACAGAAAAGTGGCAAAAGAATTTGGATTAATTAACAAAGTCATCTGATAACCTAGGTTCATAAGAGAGGATAAACACAAACTATGAATAATTCAGGCTAAAGCTTTAATTTATGACATGTTTGATATCCAAAATATTGCGTTGAATACTAACTACCTGATTAAATTTCAACTAAACTCCGTAAAACTAAACTAATCCAATTTCTTTTAATCTTTGGTTGAGATATTCACCAGCTGTAATATTTTCAAATTGTTTTGGTTTTTTTTCATTAATACATAAATCCAAACAATTAAGTTTCATATCACTAACCGGATGCATAAAAAATGGTATTGAATAGCGTGCTTTGCTCCACTCACTATTTTCAGGGTTTATAACTTGGTGAATGGTAGATTTTAACCTATTATTTGTATGTCGCAATAGCATATCACCAACATTTATCATAATCTCATCTGGTTTGGCTATTGCATCAATCCATTCTCCTTCATGATTTTGGACCTGGAGTCCTTTTCCTTGTGCTCCCATAAGTAAGGTTATTAAATTTATGTTGGTGTGTGAAGCAGCTCTAACAGCATCTTTAGGTTCTGTTGTAATTGGGGGATAATATATGGGGCGTAGTATACTATTCCCCTCTTTTACATAATTATCGAAATAGTATTCATCTAAGCCCATATAAAGTGCAAGAGCTCTAAGGGGTTGTCAATAAATAAGTTACCCATTTAGGCTTGTTCTTTTTACTATTAACTTTGTTATAAAAACTTTAAATAAACGTAGCTATTCGCAGCTTTTATGCCTCATTAATAGTAAAAATAACATCACCCTCAGTTCTGCCAACAGCATGTTCCTTACCAAATGATGTAAACCCACGTTGACCACCTATTCCTTCTATTTCATATTTTAACTTGTTTTCAATGGGCAAATCAAAAAAATTATGAATTTCATCATATAACACATTTATGAGCATCCTCTAAAAAGTGACCACTTAGTGCAACAAAACCTTTTTCGGTAAAGGCATTTCCAAGGCTGGTAATGAAGTTTTGCTTTTTATTTTTATCCCCTGATATAAAATCATTTAAGTTAACGGATGAAATTTTTTGTGTAGTATTCATATAGTTGTAATGTGAGAGTCGTTTGGTTAGTGATTAACAATAATATTTTTATTGTCATCACGATTAAATTCAGGCTGAATATTAAAATGATGAATATGATAACGTTCCATTATTTCTTCAACTTTTTTTAGAATTTCCTGAAATTCAGTAATATTTATGTCATTAAGCAAATCGATATGAGCTTCAAAAAACAGATCCTTATCGTTTAGTTGCCATATATGTACATGATGTATATTTCTTATTTCTTCTATTAATGCGATATTTTTACATACATCCTGAATGTCAATATTCTTAGGTGTAAATTGCATTAATATCTTTATAGATTCGATTAATAACTTATAACTTGAGAATATCAAATAAATGGCAATCAATACTGACAGTATACTATCGATACGATAAATACCGTAATATTTCATTAATAAGCCCCCAATCATCACCGCGATAGAAGTCATAACATCGGTAAGCAAATGCAAATAAGCAGATTTTATATTGATGTTTTCTTTTGAATCTTTGTGTAATATTAATACACTAATGAAATTAATGATTACGCTTCCAATGGCAAAATATATAACAATATCATAGTTAACAGGCTTTGGATTCATAAACCGTTCAACAGCTTCAACAATTAAATAAATGGCAATTGCAATTAAAGTGGCAGAGTTAACAAATGCTGATATAATTTCAGCTCTCTTATATCCATAAGTTTGTTGTTTTGTTGATTTTCTTCTTGCAAGTCTGTTAGTTATATAGCTTAGTATAAGTGCTATTACATCACTAAAATTATGTAAAGCATCCGTTAATAAGGCTACACTTCCTGAAATAATACCACCAATTATTTGTCCTATTGTGATAATAATATTAAGTAATATGGCAATCGCCATATTCTTGCCAGATATATGATTTGTACTATGGGAGTAATCACCGCTCATAATAGTTAAATTATAAATTTTACTAAAATTACAAATATGTTTTTTTCATCTGTAAAAATAGAAATAATCGAATACATCATAATTAATTCATAATAATAAATACAATTCCGCTAATAATTAATAAAAGGCCTGTTAAAATTTTACACAGCTACTTATACAAACAATAACTATTGCAAATATATTAAAAGAACAAATTGAAAGCAATTCACAACAAAAATGATATTTTTGCAAAAATTCTTTTTAGTACATTATTTCATAAATTTGCAGTTCAAAAAAAAATAAAACTTGGACAATAAAAATAGCAGCAAACAAGTAATAATTGCAGCCCTACTGTTATTATTAGTAATTTCAATTGGTGTAATTGGGTATATGCAAATTGATGATTTTCATTTTGTTAATGCGTTATACATGACAGTAATTACAGTTTCAACTGTTGGTTTTGGCGAGGTAAAGGAGTTATCGGATGCTGGTAAATTATTTACATCAGGATTAATACTGGCTAGCTTAGTTGTGCTTGGTTATGCAATTAGTGTACTTACGCAAAAACTAATTCACAGTCAGTTGAGTTTTTTTTATGCAAGTAATAATAAAAAAAGAAGATCGAAAAAGATGGAAAAACATATTATTGTTGTAGGCTACGGCAGAAATGGCAAACAGGTTATTGAAGAATTAATTTCGCGAAAAATGAAAGTTGTGGTTATTGATGAAAATCATACTATAGTAATAAATAATATGGGATTGCCGGTAACTTTTATAGAAGGTGATGCCACCGAAGATGAAGTTTTGATAAAAGCAGGAATAAAATCGGCACGGTCGTTAATAACAACACTTCCAAATGATGCCGATAACTTGTATGTTGTGCTTACAGCCCGATCATTAAAACATGATTTGAAGATAATAAGTAGGGCTTCTAGCGAAAGCTCCGAACGAAAACTTAGAATGGCAGGTGTTGACAGTGTTGTTATGCCCGAAAGAGTTGGAGGTGCTCACATGGCAACGTTAATTGCTCAACCTGATATTGTTGAATTTTTGGAGCATCTTACTATTCACAGTGATATTCCAACCCAGCTTTCCGAAATTATGTGTAACGAACTCCCCGCCAACCTTATAAACAAACCAATTAAAGAAATAGGTTTTCGAGCAAAATCAGGAGCAAATATTATTGGCTTTAAAACAGCATCAGGCGAATTCATAATAAATCCTACCCCTGACACCAAATTAATTCCAAATTCTAAACTATTTGTACTTGGTACCAATGAGCAAATTTTACAGATGAAGGAAATGATGCGTGGTAGTATTTAGGTTTTTAGCAGCCAATGTTATACGGTGTGCGGCATGGATTGCAGTGGTAGCTTGTTGAAGCCACGATGATGGTTTTGTTAGTTGGTGGATGCTGACAGGGGAAGCACACACACAACTTTACAAAACCACAATCGTGACGAAACAACTAAAACGGAAAGCCAGTAAGCCTGCCAGCAACACTTTGTTTTTAGCCTTATAGTTACTTATAAATGGCAGGGTTGCCGCCCTAATAAAAAAATATAAAATTATTATACTACTGTAAACCAGATTAGTATAGTCGTGAAAAAAAGCATTAATTTTGCATCAAAACAATCATCTATTTATGAAAAGACTTCTTTTTATACTTGGGTCTATCATCCTTACATATGGGTCGTGTAAAGAGATTGATAAATTAACCCATTTTAATATGGATTTTGCTAGTAGTATAACCATTGAGCCAACATTTTTTATTGATATACCAATTGATATTTGGACACCGGATATTCCAACAAACTCAGAAACAACATTCGAAAATAATGATACTCGCACTGATCTGGTTGAGAAGATTGTTCTTACCCAAATGAATATGAAAATTACTTCGCCCGATACACAGTCTTTCGATTTTTTAAAAACAATTGAAATTTACATAGATGCTGATGGGCTTGAGGAAAAAAAAATTGCTTGGCTTCTTGATATTCCACAAACAGGATTAAAAACAATTAATCTGGAAATTACAAACGATGATCTTAAAGATTATATTAAAAAAGATGAATATAAATTACGCACTCATACAGTAACACGACAATTGATTTCGAAAAGTACTGATATTGAAATTAAAAGTACTTTCTTTGTGGATGCAAACATATTAGGTATTTAACATATATAAAATAAAATGAAAAAAAATGTATTTACTGCTTTTGCAGTGGCTTTAAGTGTATTGGTGTTTAGTTGGTCGGGTTGCGATAATAATAATGGACCTGACACTGAGGAATTTATAATTCAAATTGATAGCATAGTACATGCTGATACAATTACCCTTGGTGAAACTCTAAGTATTAAATTTTATGGTAGAGTAGGGCCTAACGGATGTTATGCGTTTGACAGGTTAGTGCCGGAGTATATGCAAATAGATGCATCTACCGGTGAATTAGCTACAACTGCATTTGGTATTCAAACTTTCCAAGACTTGTGTCCTGATCAAGAAGTTTACCTAAATGGAAGTGAGTTGGTAGTTAGTGATATTCCTGCAGGTAATCTTATTGTTAAAGCTTTGCAGCCCGATGGCTCAGCAATTACACAACAAGTTTTTGTAAAAGAATAGTTTAGAATTTTTATACTGTTCAATTTCAAATTCGACACAATGTAGTAATTATTATATAATACTCAAAAACTTTTAATCTAATTAAAATGATACAGTATACTGGATGGGTTGGCGGACCTGAAATAATAATAATATTAGTAGTAGTTTTACTTTTATTTGGAGGGAAAAAGATTCCTGAATTGGCAAGGGGTTTAGGTAAAGGAATTAAAGATTTTAAAGATGTTACTAAAGATAGTAATATAAAAAGTGATATTGCAGATGTAGCATCCGATATTAATGATCTTAAATCAAGCGTAAAGAAAATGAATCCAAAAAACTTGCTGAATACTGATGATTTAATTTCACCTAAATCAGGTAAAATTAAATAAGCCATCTGGCATAGTATTTCTGTTAAATAAGAAAGTTTTATGATTGAGTTATTTTATCTCAATTTTTATCTAGTATTTTGCAATATTAAAGTAAATTTTCATAATAATATAATTACAATATAATTGATAGACCTCACTACAGGTAAGGAAGGAAAACAAATATTAAATTTTGCTTTGCCGATGCTTCTGGGTAATGTTTTCCAACAGCTTTATAATGTTGTTGACAGCATTGTTGTGGGTAAAGTTATTGGCGAAGAAGCACTTGCAGCAGTAGGTGCAAACTTCCCTTTTATATTTGCACTTATTTCATTTGTAGTAGGTATGGCAATAGGTGCAACAGTTATGATTGCACAGTATTTTGGCGCAAAACAAATGGATAATGTGAAGCGCACAATAGATACCCTCTACATCTTTATGTTTTTTGCTTCCATTTTTTTAACGGTTGTGGGTATTTTCTCTAGTCAATTCATTTTTGAACTGATAGATTTGCCAAGTGAAGTAATGCCATTGGCTATCGAATATTTTAATATTTATGCCATTGGATTTGTTTTCTTTTTTGGTTTTCAAGGAACGAGTGCCATCCTTCGCGGACTTGGTGATTCAAAAACCCCAGTTTACTTTTTGGTGATATCAACCATTGTTAATATTGCACTTGATTTACTTTTTGTTATTGTTTTTGATTGGGGAGTTTCTGGTGTAGCAGCAGCAACTGTAATTGCTCAGGGTGGTGCATTTTTTACAATTGTTTGGTACATAAATAAACATCATAGCTTTTTGGATTTTGCACCACTTAAAATGAAATTTGATAGTAATATTTTTAAAAAGAGTCTTCGTATAGGTTTGCCGTCAGGTTTTCAACAAACATTTGTGGCCGTTGGTTTTTTAGCTCTATATAAAATTGTTAATGTCTTTGGAGTTCCAACAATTGCAGCATATAGTATTGCCATGCGTATTGATTCGTTTGCTATTATGCCTGCCATGAACTTTTCTGCTGCTATTTCAACATTTGTTGGACAAAATATTGGTGCAAATAAATTTGATAGAATTGGTAAGGGACTAAAGGCAACACTGGTAATGATAAACATAATCTCGTTAACAGTAACTATATTTTCGTTAATATTTGCGGGTCCGCTCATGAGTCTTTTTACAAATAGCCCCGAAGTTATTGAAATAGGGAAACAATATATTTATATAGTTACTCCATTTTACATTGTTTTTTCAACCATGTTTATTCTTAATGGTGTGTTGCGAGGTGCTGGCGATACTCTTGTGCCAATGATAATAACTATTATAGCATTGTGGGCAATACGGCTGCCAGTATCATGGTGGCTTTCGGGCGAAATTGGGTCAAATGGTATTTGGTGGGGTATTCCAATTGCTTGGATATTTGGCGTTATAATTTCTTATTTTTACTATCTATCAGGAATTTGGAAAAAAAGAGCTGTTGTAAAACATGGTAGTAACTAAATGTATATCTTAGCTCGCTTATCAATAACTGCTAATAATATTTTTTGGTTTTTAATATACTGATAAAACCATAGTAACTTATGTCAAAAACATTTTCCATAAAAGATAGGCTAAAAAGCTTTGGATATGCTGCTGCTGGGCTTAAGTATATGCTTTTAACTCAGCATAATTTCCTTATTCATATCACGTTAACATTAATTGCAATATTGTTGGGATTCTTATTAAAAATTACTAACCTTGAGTGGGTGGCAATAATAATTGTAATAGGTTTAGTGATGTCGGCTGAGATTTTTAATACTGCAATTGAGGAAATTGTGAATATTATTTCACCTCATAAAAATGAAAAAGCAGGTATTATTAAAGATATAGCAGCAGGAGCAGTTTTGGTGCTTTCTATAGTTGCTTTAACTACCGGGATAATTATTTTTTTACCAAAAATCATACAAATACTATGATATTAATTGCAGATAGCGGATCAACAAAAACCAGTTGGATACTTACTGATGGAGAAAAAATAATTAAGAACATTACCACGGTTGGATATAATCCATATTATTACAAAGGTGATAGTTTGCTGGATATCATGAAGGTAGAGCTGTTACCATTGATTGATGGGGATAGTATTGAGAAAGTTTTTTTTTATGGTTCGGGATGCTCGTCAGATATTAATTGCACAATGGTTAAAAGTGGGTTATGGCAACTGTTTCCAAATGCACTTGTAGAAGTTAATCACGATCTTTTTGGTGCAGCTGTCGCCTTATTAAAAAAAAATGAAGGAATAGCTTGTATTCTCGGAACAGGTTCAAACTCGTGCTACTGGGATGGAAAAAAAATTATCCAAAATGTACCATCGGTTGGGTATTTGCTTGGTGATGAGGGAAGTGGGACTTACATCGGTATGAAATTATTAAAAGGAATTCTTGAAGATAGAGCACCTTCAGATATTATTAAGATATTTTATAATAAGTACAATATTTCATTTGAAGGAGTATTAAATGAAATTTACAATAAACCAAAACCCAATGTCTTTATTTCTGCCATAAGTATATTTGCACAAGAAAATATTGATAATTACTGGGTTAGGAATGTAATAAAACAATCATTCATCGATTTTATTGAGAACCAAATTATGCAGTATAGCAATTTTCAAAACTTGCAAGTGAGTTTTTTAGGCTCCATTGCGTATTATTTTAGAGATATATTAATTGAAACATGTAATGAAAATGATATTAATGTAGATATTATTATTAAAGACCCTATTGAATCCCTCTTTCTGTATCACACGAATAAATAGGTGTTAATGATTAAAAAACATATATTTTTCTTTTTTGTACTTCTAGTAGTCGGCAATAATGTTTTTTCGCAAGAAGATAAAATAGTAGATAGAGTGTATAAGACCATGCGTGTGATTGGTGTGCCGCCTGTTATAGATGGTATTATTGATGAAGAAGTGTGGCTTTCAGCAGATTGGTCGGGCGATTTTACACAACGTGATCCTTATGAATATGAACCCCCAACTCAACAAACAGCTTTTAAAATATTGTTTGATGACAATAATCTTTATGTTGCAATTAGAGCTTTTGATACAGAACCAGATAAAATAGAAAAGAGGCTATCGAGACGTGATGGTTTTGAAGGCGATTGGGTAGCTGTAAGTTTTGATAGTTATGATGATAAGCTAACTGGTTTTGGTTTTGCTGCCACAGCAGCAGGCGTTAAAGGCGATGTTATTATTACTAATGATAATCAATTTGACGATACATGGAATCCGGTATGGTACTTAAAAGTAAGCGTTGATGAACTTGGGTGGGTAGCAGAAATGAAGATACCTCTTACGCAGCTTAGGTTTGCTAAAGTTGAAGATCATGTATGGGGACTTGAAGTGATGAGGCAACTTTTTAGAAAAGAAGAATTTTCAGTATGGCAAATGGTTCCTCAAGATGCATCTGGATGGGTGAGTATGTGGGGAAATCTTGTTGGGATAAATAATATTAATCCAAAAAAAGAAATTGAATTGATTCCCTATGTTATGGGAAGTCTTCAGAAAAGTGAAAAAATTGATGGTGATCCTTTTGCCACAGGTACCGATTGGGGTTATAATGCAGGATTAGATGGTAAAATTGCAGTTACCAACGATCTTACTTTAAATTTCACCATTAACCCTGATTTTGGTCAAGTGGAGGCCGATCCTTCAGAAGTTAATCTTAGTGCCTTTGAAAGTTATTTTCCTGAAAAGAGACCATTTTTTATTGAAGGGAGTAATATTTTTAACTTTCCATTATCAGGAGGTCATGGTCGTGATAATTTGTTCTATTCAAGAAGAGTTGGTCGCCGACCGCATTATTATCCTGAGCTTACAGAAGATGAGTATGTAAGCATGCCTGAGTTTACGCGTATTCTTGCTGCTTTTAAATTATCCGGGAAAACAAAAAATGGATGGTCAATAGGTGTTATGGAGAGTGTAACAAACCAAGCGATGGCAACCATTGACTCACTTGGAATACAAAGAAAGGAAGCCGTTGAACCAATAACTAATTTCTTTAATATAAGAGTTCAAAAGGATTTAAACGGGGGCAATACTATTATTGGGGGTATTGTTACAGCTACCAATCGTTTTATTAACGATTCAACTTTAAGGTTTTTACCTAATTCTGCGTATACCGGAGGGCTAGATTTTACAAATTACTGGGATGATAGAAATTATTATTTAAAGGCTAAAGTAGTTGGTAGTACGGTTTATGGAGATAGTACCTCAATAACTATGTTGCAGGAAGCTCCCCAGCGTTATTATCAACGTCCTGATAATAAGCTAAGTATTGATTCTTCATTAATTTCATTGAATGGCTACAGTAGTAGTATTGATATTGGCAAAGATGGTGGAGGACATTGGCGTTATGGATTTAGCGGTGCATTGCTTTCTCCCGGTTTTGCTATTAACGATATGGGATATATGCGACGGTCAGATGCCATTAATCAGTTAACGTGGTTAAAATATGTTATTTGGAATCCTTTTTCTGTTTTTAGAAGTATGAATTTTAGTTTGATGGAGTGGGCAGGATGGGATTTTTCGGGAAGACATTTATATACTGGATTGAGGTTAAGTGCTGATGCTCAGTTTAAAAATTACTGGAACACAAATACAGGACTAAGATGGGAAGGAGTTGATGTTAATCGTGCTGAATTACGTGGTGGACCTGCATTGCTTTATTCAGCAAATATGAAAACGTGGTTATCGATAAGCTCTGATTCCAGAAAAAAACTTGTTGTTGGGGTTCATGGTTCTGTGGAAATTGCAAACAATAATGATAAGCTTCATCAGGATATTGATATGGAAATTAGTTATCGTCCGTTTAATGCCCTACAGCTTTCAATAACACCTGGATTTACCATTGATTATGATAAAACTAAGTATATTGAAACCATATATGATGAAAGCGGAGATAGGTATATTGTAGGTTCATTGGTGAGACATATTACTAGTATGGACATAAGAATAAATTATTCAATTACACCCGATTTAAGCCTCCAGTATTGGGGCCAGCCTTTTGTGTATAGTGCTGATTATTCGCGTTTTGCTGAAGTTGTTGATGCTGGTAATACAAATATTGAAAATCAGTATCATGTTTTCACAGATGATGAGATACATTATAATAAGACATCAAATACATATGATATTATTGAAAATGGGCAAACATCATTCACTTTTGAAAATCCTGATTTTAGTGTATTTGAGTTTAGGTCTAACTTTGTTATGAGATGGGAGTATATTCCCGGGTCAACTATTTATGTAGTGTGGTCGCAAGGAAGGAGTGGTTATGATGAAATTGGGATTTTTGATTTTAATAACCGTATTAATAGTATAGTAAATGTAACACCATCAAATATTTTTTTGGTTAAGTTCTCCTATAGGTTTAGTATGTAATTGGTAAGTGACTCGTAATTTCAATATTATGTAGGATATAAAAAGCATGTGTACATGAAAAAAATAGCGTTATTAGTATTATTTCTTGGGGTATTTATGGCCCTTCAGTCTCAGGATATTAAAATTGCACTTTTAAAATATAGGGGTGGTGGCGATTGGTATGCAAATCCCACTTCTTTAAGAAATTTAGCTGTTTTTTGTAATAATAATCTGCAAACGCAAATAAGTACTGATGTACCTGCAATTAACATTGGAAGTGCCGAGCTATTCAATTTTCCCATTACACATTTAACTGGGCATGGCAATGTTATTTTTAGTCCCGAAGAAACCGAAAATCTAAGGAAATACTTAATTTCAGGTGGTTTTTTACATATTTCAGATAATTATGGACTTGATATTTATATTCGTAGAGAAATGAAGAAGGTTTTTCCAGGTGTCGAATTTATTGAGCTTCCATACAATCACCCTATTTATCATCAAAAGTATGATTTTAACAATGGATTGCCAAAAATTCATGAGCACAACGATAATAATCCTCAAGGTTTTGGATTAATTTATGAGGGTAGGTTAGTATGCTTCTACGATTATGAATGTGATCTTGGTGACGGGTGGGAAGATGCTGAAGTACACAACGACTCTTATAAAAAACGTCAGGAAGCCTTAAAAATGGGTGCCAATATTGTACAGTTTGTTTTCGAAAACTAATGGCATGTTTGTATAAACTATTGATTTTATGTGCATACTCTAATAAATATTTAGTATCCTTGTAAGGATTAATATTACCTTACGTCTATTACAGTAAAAATATAGCATTGTTATAGTTTTTGGAAATGAGTATTGTATGTAAAATCTAAAAAACTAACTATTAAAAAATATTTTGAAATTTATTGATGTTATTTTTTAACAGATTTAAAAACAATTATATTTTTGCACTGAATTTAAAAACAAGTAACTATGAAAATTATGAAATCATTTGTATTAGCAATTGTATTAATAACAACGTTGAATGGATTGGCACAGAATACGGTATCTGAAAATAATTTAGTGAAAGATGCTAATGAGGTTTCTGGCATTATTACAAGTATGGTTAATCTTAACGATTCAATTTATGCTGGGATAACTTTTGATTCTATTATTAATTCCTATAAAGGTAAGGTTATATATTTAGATTTTTGGGCCAGTTGGTGTCGTCCGTGTAAAAATGAGATGCCATACTCTTTAAAAATGCAACAGTATTTTAAAGGTAAAGATATTGTGTTTTTATATCTGTCATCAGATCGCAACCCAAAAGCATGGGAAACTGCAGTTGATCAACTCAAATTAACCGGCGAAAACTATTTGGTAAATGGCAGAGTACATAATGAGTATAATCAACTATTTAACGTAAAGTATATCCCCCGTTATGTACTTATTAATAAGGACGGTAACGTTGTTGACGAAAATGCTAAGCGTCCAAGTAGCTCTGAAATTATTATTGATATTGAGAAACTATTATAATCTTAATAATTCAAATTTGTAGATGGTTCGTACTACAATTCAATGTTATCTATGTATTTTTCTTCTACTAAATTAAAGTCTGCCAGTTGTTATTATTTATTGGCAAAAATATGGTAAGAAGCTATGTTTGGAAACGGATATTAGGGCATAACCCAAGCAATGCTTGCGCACTAGCTTTGTTTAAATCTTGCGTCAGAGTGTGTTGTGCTTAGTCTTTCTAGAAAACAATTAATTTTTATTAGCTTTCTTTAGCCTCTTTTCTGCTTTTTTCTCTTTTGGAGTTTTAGTAGCTTCTTTTTTTACGCTTTTCTTTGCGTCTTGACCTTTTCCCATGATATTATCTTTTAAGTGTTTATTTTAAGTTTTGAGGGTGTAAATATAGTTAAATATAATAATATTGCTCTTGTAATTTTGATTTATAAATAATCATGAACAAATAGTTTAACTTTTTGTAGTCTTAAAAGCTAATGCTTTTAATTCTTGTTCAACTCTAGAGATTCCATATTTAGTTGCTACTACCTTCCAGTTTCCAACAGCATTTAACACCTCTTCTATTATTTCAGCTGCTCTTTTTTCAGTTAATCGAAAAAATTCAGATACTTCCATTGCAAGATTTAAATCTAAGGAATTATCTTCATCAGAAATGTTCAATTTTAATCCTGTCCCTGTTTCAATTGGATTAATATCGTAAGCAGGTGATAATACCCAGCCATCATTTGTTAACAAAAACCCATGATTTCTAAGATGATCATCTGTGTTTGTTACACAAATACTAAATATAATTCTTCTCCAAAGCTGCTCTAAATCCTTGTCTACATTGGCCCCGTTACTTTGGATAAACTCAACAATTTCTAAGTAACTGGCTCCATCTACATGGTCCTGTCCATCTGTATATCCAAGCATTGTCATAGCAGAAGCAAAATGTACTCGCTGTCCTTCGTTGCTACGGTCAAATCTTTTAGTGAGAAAAGTATAATAATCCGAAGAGAACTTTTGCGCTTTAGATTCTGCCATGCTAATTCCTGCCATAATAGCTAATTCATAGGTTATAATTTCCCACCCTCCTATATTTCCTTGATCGCTTCTACTAGGAAACTTTGCTATCCACAACCCACCATCATTATCTATGATATTTGCTTTAGGTCTTGCTCCACCCAACGAAGCTCCTGGAGCAATTAGCATGTTTAGCCATTTTAAATATTCAGGATCTTCAGCAGCATTATCATCTTCCAGCCTTAAACTTATTTGTTCTAATTCTCTAAGAGAGGTCCATGGAGGACTGGCCATATTCTTATTATCGTTTAAAAAGGGGCCATCTTCTTCCAATTTAAATCTTAACGCTCCCATTCTATGACTATCATAAACTCCGAGTAGATAATCTGTTTCAAATAGTTTCTGTTCTTCTCTCTCATCAGTTCTAGCAATCGCGGCTTCTTTCCTACGCATTAAAATTCGTCCCCAACTATCTGGTGATGAATCTAGAAATATTCCAAAATTATCTTGTTCCTCTTTTAAGTAATGTAGTCCGGTATATAATTGTAAATTAGGATCTAACAATTGTGCTGGACCATTTTGTAACCAATTTCTATCATACTCGAAAGAAAATATCTCTTTCCCTTTTAATCTATCAGAATGTAAAATTCCCATAAGTGAAGGATTTTCCATACCTAACCAATGTGCATATACACTAACAGACCTTTTATTTTTCTGTTTAGCCATTTTCATTTATTCGTTTTGGTGCTCTGGTATTTGTAGTAATACTAGCATCTTGTAATTTTCTTCCCAATTTATCGTCTTTAGCAAGAAGTAGAAAATCATTCTCTAATCCTAACACTTGTAATACTAATAAATATGAGCCAATGCTTACTGTAGGTTTACCTTTTTCAATTGCAGTTAAAGTTGGTCTACTAATATTTGCACGTTCAGCCACTTGTTGAGAACTGAATTTTCTTCTCAAGCGAGCAAGCTTAATATTTTCTCCCATTTCATCAAGAATTCTTCTAGTCTTTGGCAATATTACCATTTTCTTTTTTGTCATAACATAAATTATATTTTACAAAAATACTGCTTTTTGTCAATTATATTTAACATTATATAAATATTTCTATTACTCTGAAAATTTGAAAATGTCAAATCTCCTCTTAAATATTAGAAAACTGGTATATCTTTAAAAATAAACACATGTGTAACCATAAGTGTAACTAGACATAAAAAAACCACTCTTAAAAAGAGTGGTTAATTAACTGTTATTCAGTAAGTGATCCAGACAGGACTCGAACCTGTGACCCGCAGCTTAGAAGGCTGCTGCTCTATCCAGCTGAGCTACTGGACCAATTTTTTAACTGGGGTGCAAAAGTATAAATATTTACTAAACCACCAACGCATTATACATAATTTCTACAGTATGTAATGCATTTCTTTTTGTGCCATCTTTTATTTGATGCCGACAAGAGGTTCCTGGAGCTGCAATAATGGTGTTGCTATCACTCTCTCTTACTGCCGGAAATAATACTAACTCGCCAACTTTCATCGACATTTCATAGTGTTCTTTTTCAAAACCAAATGATCCTGCCATGCCACAGCATCCTGAAGGAATTTCGATTGCAGTATAGTTTTCCGGGAAATTTAGTACAAATAATGATGATGATGTACCTGCCAATGCTTTTTGATGGCAATGTCCATGAAATTTAATATCTTGTTTTTCATTTGTAAAATATTCCTTTTTTATCTTCCCATTTTTTATTTCTTTCTCAAGGAATTCATCGATGAGAAATGAGTTGCCAGCAAGCTTTTTGGTATCATTAATATGGTTTTTGTCTGCCAGCTCTGTATATTCATCTCTAAATGTTAATATTGCAGAAGGCTCGATGCCTACAAGTGGAGTTTGTTCGGTAATAATATCTTTAAGTAGTAGTATGTTTTTATTAGCTATTTGTTTAGCTTTTTTTACTAATCCTTTTGATAAATAGGTACGAGCACTTTCGATATGGTTAGGTATAACAATCTCATATCCTAGTTTTGACAATAATAGAACTGCCTTTATTCCAACATTGGTATCGTTAAAGCGTGTAAACTCATCGTTAAATAAATAAACCTTTCCGTTGGGATAAGATGATTTGCTTAGTTTTTTACTCTCTTTTTTAAACCAATTATCAAGGGTTATATTGCTCAGTATAGGGAATTTACGTTTTGTAGTAAATCCAATAAAATTTGCTGTCAATTTTGAGAGTGTACTATTTTGATTTACAAAGTTATAAAGTGATGGAAAATAGCTACCCAGCTTATTAATTTTAGCAATATTTGCAATTAGCAATGTTCGTAGTGGTATCCGATGCTTAGAATAATAATGTTGTAAAAATTCGGCCTTTAGCTTTGTAATATCCACACTTGAAGGGCACTCTGATTTACATGCCTTACATGACAAACATAAGTCCATAACCTCATATATTTCGTTATGATCGAATGGGTTATCTTTTTCTGAATTTGTTAAAAATTCCCTTAGAATATTGGCTCTTGCTCTTGTAGATTGACTCTCGTTACGACTTACCATGTAACTGGGGCACATTGTACCACCGGTTACTTCAGTTTTACGGCATGCTCCTGTTCCATTGCACTTTTCTGTAGCACGCAGAATACCAAGATCTTTTGAAAAATCAAAAACTGTTTCAATTTCTCTCGTCTTTTGCCCCGGTTTATAGCGTAAAAATGTATTCATGCTTGGCGTGTCAACAATTTTTCCCGGATTTAAAATATTGTAAGGATCCCAAGTCTTTTTTATTTGCTTGAACAAATCATAATTATGATTTCCAACCATTATTGGAATAAACTCTCCTCTTAAACGACCATCGCCATGTTCGCCACTTAGCGATCCTCCATATTTTTTAACAAGTTTCGCGCTTTCCTTGGCCAAAGTATGAAAAAGTTCAACATCTATGGGGTCTTTTAGGTTAAGTATTGGGCGTAAATGCAACTCTCCTGTGGCAATGTGTGCATAATAAACACATTCCTTTTTATAACGTTTAAGAATTTCGTTAAAGTCTTCAATATAATCCGGCAGCAATTCAGGATTAATCGCAGTATCTTCAATTACAGCCACTGGTTTTGCATCGCCGGGCATATTATTTAATATTCCGAGCCCTGCTTTACGTAGTTCCCATACTTTATTAATATCCTGTCCTTTAACCAACGGAAAATGATAGCCGTAGCCGGCTTGTTTCATGTCTAATTCCATCAATCTTGCTTTTTCAGTAATTACTGATGGATTATCTTCTGCAAATTCCACAATTAATATTGCTCCTGGATCGCCTTTAACAAAAAACCTGTTTTTGTCTTGACTGATATTTTTTTTTGTTAAGTCTAGAATAGTTTTGTCCATTAACTCAACAGCAACAGGGTTGTGCTTTAATGCTATAAGATTTGCTTTAAGTGCATTTTTAATATTATCAAAATGGACACAAACAAGAGCCGTGTTACTAGGAGGTAGGGGAACTAAATTTAGTTTTATGGCAGTTGTAAAAGCTAAAGTACCCTCAGAACCAGCAAGTAAGCTCGAAAAATTAAAATCAGCACCTGAGTTATTATAGGGCTTCATTTGTAAAAGCAAATCCAAAGCATAGCCTGTATTTCTTCGTTTGAGTTTACTATCGGGAAATTCCTTTTCTATTTCAAATTTATTTTTGGTGTCAGATAGTATATTGTTAATGCTTTTATATAGTTTGTTTTCAAGTGAGTCGCCATCTGTTTTATTAATAAATTCTTCTTTAGATAGTGATTTGAAAAGAACCTCGCTGCCATCACTTAGTATTGTTTCAATTTCAATAATATGATTACGAGTACTTCCGTAAATTAGTGAATGTGAGCCACAAGCATTGTTGCCAACCATTCCGCCAATCATGCACCTGTTAGACGTTGAAGTTTCTGGCCCAAAAAATAAATCTAGCTCTTTAAGTTGCATATTTAGTTCATCCAGAATAACTCCTGGCTCAACTTTTACCCAATTCTCTTTTTTGTTAATCTCCAAAACACTGGTCATGTGTTTTGATACATCGATAATAATTCCATTTCCAACAACTTGTCCGGCAAGTGAAGTACCTGCAGCACGAGGAATTAAAGATGTTTTATTTGCTTTTGCAAATTTTATTAATTCTTTTATATCATGTTTCGATTTAGGGTATATAACAGCAACAGGTATTTCGCGGTATGCCGATGCATCGGTAGCATACATCAGGCGAGTTGACTCATCTGTAAATATTTCACCCTCAATTATTCTTTTTAAAAATGATAAGTTATTGTGTATTTTGTTCATGATATCTTACAGAAAAGGCAAATATAGCTTGTATATGTAAACTGTGTGTTATTTTTTGTATCTTTATCAAAAGATTTTTTTTCACTTAAAAGCTACTGATATGTCAATGACTGATGAATTAAAAAGAGTTTATGTGGGATCCAAAGTTGAAGCTTTGTTTATTAAAGAAATGCTAAAAGAAGGCGGCATCAGTTTTATGGAAAAAGATGCATTCCAGTCTAGTATTCAAGCTGGTTGGGCTGACGGATTACCAGAAGATAGAGTTCGTATTTTTGTAGATTCAGATAATTTTGAGAAAGCAAAAAAACTTATTGAAGACTATACTGCAGAGCGTGATGATAAATAATGTTTTCAATAAGATTGTAATTATTGTCAAGTTTTTTTTAGTTCTTTTTTATAATAGATATGAACTTTGAAACTTGTTTGTTAACGCATTTTATTCGTGATAATAATGTGCTTAGTTGCTGCGATTTTATACCTGAACAGCTTAATAAAGGAGTACTAATTTACGAAGTAGTTAGAGTTATAGGAGGTGTACCTCTTTTCTTTATTGAGCATGTTGAAAGATTTAATAATTCAGCTAAAAACTCTGGATTTAAGTCAATTGTATCGAAGAAATCTTTAACATTACGAATTAAAGCTCTTATTGAAATTAACAAACTTATTGATGGAAATATCCGATTTCAACTTAGTCTTAAAGATGATAATTCAGAAATATTTTCAGCTTGGATATGTCCTTATTTTTATCCTAGTACTGAGCTATACCATAAAGGAATATCTGTATTAACAACATCTGCACAACGAAATAATCCAAACGTAAAATTATATAATAATATACTTTCTAAAGAGGTAAACTCCCTTATTCAAAATAATGATATTTACGAAGTATTGTTAGTTAATAAAGATGGCTGTATTACCGAAGGTAGTAGATCAAATGTGTTTTTTGTAATAGATGATACAATTATTACACCACCAGTTTCAGCTGTGTTGCCAGGTGTTACTAGGTTAAAAGTTATCGAAGCTTCACAAAATGTTGATCTTATCTGTAAGGAAATTAAAATAGAGTTTAGTTCTATTTCGCAATTTCATGGGGCATTTATAACAGGAACATCACCAAAGGTACTTCCCATATTCAAAATAAATAATGTACATTTTGATTCTAACCATAAAACCATAAAAAAAATTATTAATGAATATGATAGAATTGTAGAAAATGACATTCAATTTTTTAAGTGGCAGTAGTTTTTGAGCTTCTTTATGTATATTTGTGCCTTGGACACTGTGGCAATTAACCCTTTACTATTTTTGGATTCACATGTTAATCCCATTATCTAATGTATATATCTACTTTATTATCAATATATTATAGGTTTTTACTTGTTTTGACTTTTATTTTTTTAATGTCAACATATACCTTCGCTCAAAATAAGCTTCCTGAGGATTTTTGTATTAATAATAGTGAAGCTGATTTATTTTATAAGATTAATGAGCTCCGAATTGATTATGGAAAACCAAAATTGCAGCTATCAGCATCACTTAGTTACGTTGCCCAATTGCATGTAAATGATTTGCAGATAAACAATCCTGATACAAGTGTGTGTAATCTTTCAAGCTGGTCTGGTAATGGAGATTGGACACCCTGCTGTTATACAAAATACTTGCATAATCCTGATTGTATGTGGGATAAACCTAAAGAGTTAACACCGTACCCATATCGTGGTTACGAACTTGTTGTATTTATTCAAGATGATTTTAATACTGACACAATAATTAATCTTTGGTCTGACTCAAAGGAAGTTCTTGATATGCTTCTTACAAGAGGTACATATTCAAAAAAGAAGTGGATTTGTGCTGGGGTTGCAATTAATGATAATTATGTTTCTCTATGGTTCGGACAAAGAAGAGATAAGCTTAAGAGCCCAGAAATATGTAATGTTGAAGATATAGTTATCAACGAATTGCCTGTAACAGCATTAGTATCTAAGCCAAATGTATATTATTTGATTTTTGGTAGTTTTGATAGGCTTCGTGAGGCTAAAGAGGCATGGAAAAACATGAAAAAAGATAATTTTGAAAAATCTGATATACTTGAGAAGAATAATAAATACCGAGTATATCTAAATAAATATGGCAGTATGAAGGAAGCTATGTTTGCTAAACAACAACTTCCATTTTCCTATCGCGAAGCTTGGATTTTAAAAGACTAAAAAGTATGTAATTTCCCTTTCTTTGTTGGGATATTATTAACTATAAATATTAGCGCAATCGTTTTAGTTACCGTAACTAAATGCTTAATTACTTAACCGTTTAAGGTAATAATAAGTTAAGGTTAAATTATCGTTATTTAATATTAAATCATTATAATTGCAGTACTTTTGCAAAATATTTTTTGTACAAAACCCAACTATTAAAATAATTATATGAGCTATATAGATTTTGACAAAGCCCAACTTATAAATTTGAAGTTATCACTTCACCGTGAATTATTACGAACCAATAGGGCAGGGAGTTATGCAAATACTACTATTATTACTACCAATACACGAAAGTATCATGGTTTATTGGTTGTTCCTCAGCCCCAAATTGATGATAATAATCATGTACTACTTTCAGAGATTGACGAAACTATAATTGCAAATGATTTTGAGTTTCACGTGGGAATGCGCATGTATCCAGGTGGTATTTACGAACCAAAAGGTCATAAATACCTTAGAGAATTTGTTTCTGACCCAAATCCAAGGTTAATATTTAGAATGGGTGGTATTGTATTTGTTAAGGAGTACATTTTTGCTGCTAATGATGATAGATTATTCATAAAGTATACTTTGGAAAGTGCATCACAAGAAGTAACATTCAGGCTCAAACCATTTTTAGCTTTTAGGAATGTACATAGTTTGGGTAAAGCAAATGATTCAGTTAGCCGTGAATATGGAGAAGTTAAGAATGGTGTTAGCTGGAAGCCCTATAAAGGATATTCAAGTCTTAATATGCAGTTCTCAAAAAAACCTGTTTATACACATCAGCCAGATTGGTATTATGATATTGAATACATTAGAGAACGTGAACGTGGTTATGATAGTACAGAAGACCTTTTTGTTCCGGGCTATTTTGATATTAAATTAAAAACAGGTGAATCTGTTGTTATCTCAGCAGGTCTTGAAGAAAAAAATCCTTCTTTTATTAAGCGTCAGTGGGAATCAGAAGTTAAAAAACGTACTCCACGTGATAATTATGAAAATTGTTTGCTTAACGCTGCGGAGGAATTTATTATTACTAAAAATAAACGCACAGAAGTAGTTGCCGGCTATCCATGGTTTGGTCGTTGGGGTCGTGATACATTTATTGCTTTACCAGGTCTTACTCTTTCTCGTAATGATGTAAAATCGTTTAAAGCAGTAACATCCACAATGATAGGTGAGCTTAAAGATGGTTTATTCCCAAATGTTGGTCATGGCAAAGCTGCTACATACAATTCGGTTGATACATCACTCTGGTTTTTCTGGGCATTACAACAATTGCGTTCGCATAAAAATAATCGCACTAATATTTGGAAAGAATATGGTGTAAGCATGAAAAAAATACTCAATAGTTTTAAAAAAGGTACTTGTCATAATATAGTGATGCATGATAACGGACTTATTTGGGCTGGTGAGCATGGTAAAGCACTTACATGGATGGATGCAATTGTTGATGGTGAGCCTGTTACTCAAAGAATGGGTTATGCTGTTGAAGTAAATGCATTATGGTACAATGCAATAAACTTTTGTCTTCAACTTGCTGAAGAAGCCAACGATGCAACATTTATAAAAAAATGGAAAAAATGGCCTTCAATAATTAAATCATCATTTAACAATATTTTTTGGAGTAACGAAAAAGGTTATCTGGCCGATTATGTTAATGGAGATGATAAAGACTGGTCGGTTAGGCCAAATATGATATTTGCAGTATCACTAGACTTCAGTCCTTTAGATAAGAATCAAGCATTTGAAGTAATAAATGTTGTTAAACAAGAATTATTAACTAATAGAGGGTTACGAACTTTATCACCAAAAAACAGGAGTTATAAAGGAACTTGTATTGGAAATCAAAAAGAAAGAGACGAAGCTTATCACCAAGGTACAACATGGCCATGGCTATTGGGTGCATTCTCTGAGGCATATTTAAAAATAATTGGTAAATCAGGAATTGATTTTGTTGAATCAATTTATCATGGATTTGAGGAAATAATTAGTGATAGAGGAATTGGAACAATATCTGAGATTTACGATGGCGACCCACCTCATACTGCAAGAGGAGCAATATCTCAGGCATGGAGTGTTGCTGAGTTGTTAAGAATAAAAGCAATGATTGAAAATTTAAGTTAAGTAGAATAATAGAAAAAGATTGCGATACTGAGTATTTAAGAGAAATAATAAATATCAATATTCAAATGACAAATAATAATCAATATTTAAAAAAAACAATACCCAATAATCACATAAAATATGGTAAATGTTTATGATTTATAATAAAATCAAAACTATCATACTTTGGGTATTGAAAAATTGGATTTTGGAATTTATTTGAGATTTGTTTTTTGAGATTAGGAATTTATTCACATTATGTACAGTAGTAAAGCCAAAATGTAAACATATGAAAATATTAATGTTTGGGTGGGAATTTCCACCACATATTACAGGAGGTTTGGGAACAGCATGCTTTGGTCTAACTAAAGGATTGGCCAAACACGATGTTGACGTTATTTTTGTTGTTCCAAAAGCCTATGGCGATGAAAGCGAAGAGGCTGTTAGAATAGTAAATGCCAGCGATATCCCTTTCGATCTTAAAGATGAACATTATAATGAGTACTGGGAAAGAATAAAATATCTTGAAATAGGCTCAAATATTGTTCCTTATGTTGGCCCTGAAGATTTTACTCGTTTGTTAGAGAAAAATAAAAAAACGGGAGAGGAATTTATTAGCAATGTATTTAAGCGCGATTACAAATTTTCTGGTAAATATGGCGCAAATCTAATGGAAGAAATATCCCGTTATGCGCTTGTTGCATCGGCACTATCTCTAAATGAAGATTTTGATGTTATTCATGCCCATGATTGGCTAACATACCCTGCTGGTGTTGCTGCTAAGGAATCGTCGGGTAAACCACTGGTGGTACATATGCATGCCACTGAGTTTGACAGAACTGGTGAAAATGTTAATACCATTGTGTATGGTATTGAGAAAGAGGGTATGGAAAAGGCTGACAGGGTTATTACTGTAAGTAATCTTACACGACGAACTGTTATTGAAAAATATGGCATTGATCCTGGAAAGGTTATAACAGTGCATAATGCCGTTGATCCTGATATGTTTTCTGAACTTAAAGATATTAAGAAACATGTTAAGGAGAAAATTGTAACTTTCCTTGGGCGAATTACTTTCCAAAAAGGACCTGAATATTTTATTGAGGCTGCTTATAAAATTCTGCAAAAAGATAATAATGTTCGTTTTGTTATGGCAGGATCTGGTGATATGCTAAATAAAATGATTGAACGTGTTGCTAAACTTCGTATTGCTGATAAATTCCATTTTACTGGTTTTTTAAAAGGTGAAGCAATTGATAGAATGTTTGGACTAAGTGATGTATTTGTAATGCCATCGGTTTCCGAACCGTTTGGTATTGTGCCACTTGAAGCTATGCGAGCAAATGTTCCTGTGGTTATATCCAAGCAATCAGGTGTTGCCGAAGTACTTAAGCACGCACTAAAAGTAGATTTTTGGGATGTTGATGCCATGGCCGATTCTATTTATGGATTATGCCACTACGAAGCTATATCCCGTACTTTTAAGAAACACGGAAAAGTAGAAGTTGAAAACCTTAAATGGGAAGATGCTTCGTTGAAGATAAAAGATGTTTACAAACCACTTATGAGTGAATGAGTAAATGATGAATGAATAAATAAAAAATGAATCCTGATTCTTGGCTCATGAATCATGATTCCAAACTTTAATGACAATATTAATACCTACATAATATGAAATCAATTTGTTTTTATTTCCAAGTACACCAACCATTCAGATTAAGAACCTATCGTTTTTTTGATATTGGCGACAAGCATAATTATCTTGATGATTATGCAAATCAAATGATTATGAGAAGGGTTGCAGAGAAAAGTTATCTTCCTATGAATCAGTTATTACTTGATTTGATTGACAAACATGGCGATGATTTCAAAGTTAGTTTTTCAATTTCAGGAACAGCTATGGATCAGTTTGAGGCTTATGCACCTGAAGTAATTGAGAGCTTTAAAAAATTAGCTGATACAGGTAATGTTGAGTTTCTAACCGAAACTTATGCGCATTCACTAGCATCGTTAAAAAGTAAGACTGAATTTACGCGTCAGGTACAAATGCATTCTAAAAAAACTGAGCAATTATTTGGGCAGCTACCAGTAACATTTAGAAATACTGAGTTGATATACTCTGATGATATTGGTGCAATGGTAAGTGATATGGGATACGACCTTATGCTAACCGAAGGTGCTAAACATATTATTGGATGGCGTAGCCCTAATTATTTATACAGTAGTGCAGCTAATCCAGAGCTTAAGCTATTACTTAAAAATTTCCGTTTAAGTGATGATATTGCTTTTAGGTTTAGTGAGCAAAGTTGGAAAGATTGGCCGCTTACCACAGACAAGTTTTCAGACTGGATTGCAGATATAGATCCAAAAGAAGAAGTTGTTAATCTGTTTATGGATTACGAAACCTTTGGTGAACATCAATGGGACGAGACTGGTATATTTGATTTCATGAAGGGGTTACCATCTCTGGTGTTTTCAAAAACTGATTTTAAATTTGCTACTCCTAAAGAGATTGCCAAAGTACTGAAACCGGAAAGCGCAATACATGTACCTACACCTATTTCGTGGGCTGATGAAGAGCGTGATCTTACAGCTTGGTTAGGTAATGATATGCAAGATGAAGCTTTTGACACACTTTACGACCTGAAGGAAAAAGTGAAGACTTGTAAAGATTCTCAAATTCAAAAAGACTGGCTTTATCTTCAAACATCCGACCATTTTTATTACATGTGTACCAAATGGTTTTCAGACGGTGATGTACATAGTTACTTTAATCCATACGGCACTCCTTACGATGCATTCATAAATTATATGAACGTTCTTTCTGATTTTATTATACGTGTTGAAAATTGCTCAACATCAGAATCGTCTGGAACAAATGACCTTTCCGATTTAAAGAAAGCCGTATCTAATATTGCTGATAAAGTTGAAAAAATTACTCGTAAAACAGCTAAAACTACATCGCAAAAGGCAAAAACTACATTTGCAAAAGGCAAGGATATTAAATTCGAAGATATAAAAAATATGTCGGATACAGCGATTAAAAAGCTCGTGAAAGAAGTTAATATTGAGGAGCTTACAGTTGTGTTAAAAGATGCTGAAAAAGAATTGGTTGATAAAGTGTTACCTAACCTTGGTAAACGCGCAAAAACGCAATATGAAAATTTAGAAAGAGAGGTTAAAAAGGTAAATAAATCAGATATTAAAAAGTATAAAAAAAATATTGAGAATAGGATTAAAAACCTTTGGAAATAGATGAAATTATAGGTTTAAAGTTTAAGGTTGTCCACCAATCTTAAACTTTAAACCTATTGTTTAATACAGCTTTTTCCTCATCAGTAAATATGGAAGAATAATGCCATAAAAACCCTTATTAATATCTGCTTCAACATAATCAATGCCGTAACGTCCACAGCGCATCTCAAGGTCATGTTTTGATTTTGTTGCGGCTTCTTTGTATCTGTCTCTGATTTCAACGGGGTTAACTTTTAACTGTTCTCCACTTTCCATATCAATAAACCTATAGGGTCTGTCTTCCAAATCGAGTTCTTCTTCCACTTTTTTGTCAATAACATGAAATAGAATAACTTCATGTTTGTAGTGCTTAAGGTGTTGCAATGCCGAAAACATTTCTTCTTGTTTCTCAATATTGTCAAACATATCACTAAAGATAATCACCAATGACCGCTTATGTGTCATTTCTGCAATACGATGCAATGAATTTGTGATATTGGTTTGGTTATCAGCACTTGAGGTTTTTAAATCCAGTAGTTTCTCAAGCTCAGTAAATAAATATTTCTGATGAACTGAACTCGATTTTGTATGTGTATGTAATTGCACTTCATCAGTAAAAAGGCTAAGCCCAGTTGAATCACGTTGCTTTTTCATCATACTGATCAATGCAGCAGCAGCATAAACTGAGAAAACTATTTTGTTTGGATTATCAAAGGTTGGAGAATCCATTTTAGGGAAATACATGGAAGATGAGCAGTCAATAATAATTCTACATCTTAGATTTGTTTCTTCTTCAAACCGTTTTACGTACATTTTATCAGTACGTCCAAATAATTTCCAGTCAATATGCTTTGTTGATTCACCGGCATTATATTGCCTGTGTTCAGCAAACTCAACCGAAAATCCATGAAATGGACTTTTATGTAAACCCGTAATTGTTCCCTCTACAACTTGATTAGCAAGAAGTTCGAGTGGGCTTAATTGTTGTAAACGATTATTATCAATTGAATAACCCATATGGTATGCTAAAGCAATCTATGCAATTACTATATTTTTGTCAATTTCCAAATAACAAATAAGCTAATTTGTACTTGAACAAAAAATGTTCGGGATAGAAAACCCCGAACATTATACTTTTTGTGTTATTTATTAAACTAGTGCTTCTAGTTTGTTAGCAAGCACATTCTTTGGAACTGCACCTACTTGTTTGTCAACTACTTCACCGTCTTTAAAGAACAAGATAGTGGGTATATTACGAATACCAAATTTTTTAGCTACTTCAGGATTGTGGTCAACGTCAAGTTTACCTACCAATGCTTTGTCGCCGTATTCTTCACCAATTTCTTCTACTATAGGACCAACCATACGGCAAGGGCCGCACCAAACTGCCCAAAAGTCAACAATAACTGGTTTATCTGATTTTAATACAAGTGCTTCAAAATTAGCGTCTGTGAATTCTAATGCCATGATTTTTTATTTTAATGTAATGAGGGGCAAAAATAGTAAACAATATTGTTTGAAGATAAAAATTATGAAAAAATAATCTCCGCTAATCTCGCTGATTACCGCTGATTTTTTTATAGTTATTTTTTTCTGCGTCAATCTGCGCTATCTGCGGGACACCATTTTTTTTTATTTCCCGCAGATCTCGCTGATTACCGCTGATTATTTTATAGTTATTTTTTTCTGCGTCAATCTGCGCAATCTGCGGGACACCATTTTTTTTTATTTCCCGCAGATCTCGCTGATTACCGCTGATTATTTTATAGTTATTTTTTTCTGCGTCAATCTGCGCAATCTGCGGGATACTATTTTTTGTTTATTTATTTCCCGCTTATCTCGCTGATTACCGCTGATCTTAATTATAGTTATTTTTTTCTGCGTCAATCTGCGCAATCTGCGGGACACCATTTTTTTTCTTCCCAACTTTCAAAATATATATCTAAAGCCCATTTACCTTTCTATATATTCCTGATTTAATATTATCTACATTAAAGTTTACCAAAATTGCTAGTTTTAGTTTTGTGATTTTTAAATA
>Ga0307988_1000393_pt1 | contig 31249 bp, 27 predicted proteins | sample EllFjometagen183_FD_203166 | JGI IMG/M metagenome (GOLD analysis project Ga0307988, IMG submission 203166) | Marine microbial communities from Ellis Fjord, Antarctic Ocean - #183 | ecosystem: Environmental > Aquatic > Marine > Unclassified | place: Southern Ocean | collected 2014-10-08 | reverse complement strand
GCAACTGTTATTAAGTATTGCTTCAATAAAATTAGCTTATACCAGAAAATCACATTTCAAAAACAACATAATGAACCACTGCAATTGTGGATTCAAGAATTTTGAAAAATTTTCGGGGGATGCGTGCTTTTCTTTTGTTATTGACAATTAAAAAAGAAAAAATATTTATCGAAATGAAAATTATTACATGAGAGAAAATAACTAGAATAAACATTGTACTCATAAAGATAAAGAAAGAAAGTATATTAGAGTTATTACGAACCTTTTTAGTATAACTATAGGTTGGTTATGTGTACATTTTTATTGGCGTGGCGTGCATATGTTATGCGTTACTAAAAGAATATCTGATTTGAGTTCGAGTTTTAAAGAAAAAAGTAAACTGAGATTTAATTCAGAATTGATCTTTAAAATTTTATAAAGTGTTTTATTGTTTTTCAAAAGAAACTGAAAAAAGCAAATTGTGTTTTTACAAAAGCTAAATGAATTATCGTTAATCGTTCAAAAATTGATTCTAACGATTTTAGCTGAGTTTTATGCATTTGGTTTCAGATGTAATTTTTTAGTTTTCAGCACTGATTAAAGGAGCGATTTTTATAATTCTAACATTTGAGTTTTTTGATGAAAATCCTTAATTTGGTTAAACTGAGATTTCCGCTGAAAATTCATATTTTTGTTAACATTGAATTTCTTGATTTAAGGGTTCTCGGGTTTCAAATTCATTTTTTTGGTGAATCAATTGTTCAAGGTTTTCTAATAAAAAACGATTGAAGTCGCTGGAATTTTGAATAGTTCCTAAAGAAAGTTTAATCAATTTGCTTTTTGTTTTGGACAGAAAAATTATTATTCTAATTTTTAGTTTGTTAATTCAGTTTTAAAGTTTTCGTGCTTCTTAACGTTTAAATGATTTTTCAGATTTAAGGTTTGATTTGATTTTATTAATATTCTCAGATTTATTAATTTTCTGGTTTCATTATGTTTTTTGAAAAATGATTGAAACGCATAACAAAAGCACCTGCGGTTGGGTTATCTGTCCGCTTTCGTCTGAATCGTTCCGATTCAAACTTTGGTTTGTCCGCTTTCAGTTGGGATCGTTCCGATCCCGCAGCGTGCTCGAACATTACGTGCAAAAACTCTTGAACCCCAAAGTTCAGGATACAAACTGAGGAGTAAATTATGAAAGATATCAAAGAAACCAAACATACTATTTATCTGTCCACAGGCATACAAGAGGGTGGTAAATGTGAATTTTGCGATTTTCAAATTAATGATTGTCATAAACTTTCTGATAAAATAAATCATTATCTTGAAAAACACAATTACACCCTCCTACATATTGGACAAGAAACAGGCAGAGATATTGATAATGGAAAAGCTTGGCATGATACCATTGCAATTATTGGTCAGTGATTGAATATGTTGCATATTCCACGATACCTTTTTGTTGCAAGTTCCAAAAGAGATTCGCATCCATCCCGAAATTTTTTGTTTGGCTCATTTTCAATAAGCCCATTGAGGTGATGGATTAAATTTCTTAATGAACCTGTATAATTTTTACTGATGCCAGTTTTCTTATTAATGTCGCTTAATAATTCTTCATCTTTCATCTTGTGTCTCCTTTAACTTTTAATTTGTATTCGGAGGTTTTAATGAAAGCCAAACAAAAAACTATTATTAAAATATTCATCTTAGTTTTAATAATAATGCTTTTGTTCCCTATAACTTATAAAGTAATTTTTTCACAAACACATAATTTTAAATATGTTTTTATAATATCATTATTAAACTCGGATAAGTCATATTTCATCCACACAGGACTCTATATAATTCAAATCACGTTAATATCTATGATCTTTGCACTAATTTACTACTTAAACAAAGATTGATGAACTTTCATCAAAATAACCAAATTATGTTCTTTTAAAGATCAATAAAAATGCACGTAACAGGCGTATCTGCTGTTGGGCTATCTGTCCGTTTCGGCTTGAATCTTACGATTCAAACTTTGGTCGGTTCGCTTTTCGTTGGGATCGTTCCGATCCCGCAGCATACGCAAAACATTACAAGCAACTAAAAAAAGAGACAAAGAAGGAGGTAAAAGACATGAACGACCCTTAGTAAAATTGTTTCAAATTGTAAGACAATGTAACCCGTAATTTAAAGACTCAATATTGGAATTTCGATAATCAAACTAGTCAGTTTTTTGACTATAAATCTTCAATCCCTCTTATTTAGAAAAAATAACTTGTAATAATTTGTATTTTATCTAAATAAGAACAAAGTAAATTTACATTGGAGGTAAGATGAAAAAATTAGTATTTATCATTATGGCTTTATTCTTTACTCTAAACCTATTTTCAGAGAAAATGTCTGTAGGAATTGCACAAATCGTTGCTCAGAATTGGTACTCAATTATTTATGAAACGGAAAACACAACAATTTCTAATTACTCGATTGAAACATCAAATGGCATACAAACAGCATTCATATTTAACTTTAGTGAGGGTGGATTCGTGGTTACATCTGCTTCAAATGATGCAGAACCTATATTGGCGTATAATGATGTTGGAAGTATCAGTTCTGATCGCAGTCCTAGTTTGGAATGGTTAATCAGTTGTTATAGCGATCAGGTTTACGAAATTATTGAAGATAATTTGTATTACCAACTGCATAGAAATACATGGTTGCAGTTATTTGAAAGCACATATACCGAAGATCGTACTGAAGTTTTGTTACCCATGGATCCAACCTGGAATCAAGGAGCTCCTTACAATAATTTTGCTCCATTTATTGATGGTAACCGATGTGTAGCCGGATGTGGTCCAATTGCAATGGCTCAAATTATTAATTATAATAAATATCTTTCCGACTATTATTTTTCTAATGAATTTATTGAACCAAATTATGACTTTTTACACTTTAATCCACTCATTGTGGTTGAAATTGATGAAGATGCATTAACATATGATTTTCCAACTTTTGAAGCACTGGATCCTTACTTATCTGACATAAGAGAACTCTATAATTCAGGAAATTCTATTGATTATGATGATGGATTTGCTGCATTGTCTTTTGCATGTGGCATTGGATTAAAAGCAATGTATGCTAGTAGTACTGGGACATATGGTGGAAGTAACATTGTAAGAACTTATGCAAAAAATTTTGGATATAAATCAGAATACTTTAGTAGAGCGAGTTTTCAAGGTAATTGGGAAGCATTGTTGATCAATGAAATTAATAATGATAGAATAATTCACTATGGTGGAGAGGATCCTGATGCAGGTGGTCACGCTTTTATATTACAAGGTTATTCAATTGGTCCACCTGCAATACCATGTTTTTATGTAAATTGGGGGTGGGGTGATTCTGGAAATGATGGATGGTATACTTTAAATAATCTTAATCCAATATTAACAAATTATTCTTTTACAGAAAACCAACGAACAACAATTAATATTGAACCTGCACCTTTAACAATGGTAGGACAATTGTTTGCTGCATCACCTGAATTTGCAGGATCCACTTTGATTGGTCCTATAGGATTTGTTGATATTGAATTAACTTATTCTACTCCATCACATCCCTTTGGTGCAATTGTTGAAGGTGAATATTGCTCTGTAGTTAATGGATCTTATTATATTCAATTAAATGAACAACTTCCAATTGGTACGGAATTTCAAATTACTATCACATCTACTAATTACGAGACCAAAACATTTAATGGTGAAGTAACAACAGATTCAAATGTATTATTTATGGAAAAAATGGAATTATTTTGGAAATTTAAACCACTTTTTGATGGATGGAATTGGGAATCTTTTCCGGTACTTGATCGAACAGGCAATGACCCTGTTTCCGCAATCCCTGTATTAGAGGAGATGGAAGATTTTCCGGAAGAGATAGTAAATATTACAATTCTTAATGATGGTCCAATTGGTTATAATCAAGGCTATGGTGAATTGTATTATGATGCTTTTCAAATGCTTTGGTTTCCTCAAAGTGGTTATGAATTACAAAGTACAAGATGTCATAAAATTAAAGTTTTACCTGAGATAGGTCTTGGTAGTTTTAGAACTCTTGAGATTGAAGGAACCACCCTTGATCAAACTGCTCCAATTGATCTTATTACTGGGCAAGATAACTGGATAGGATATTGGGTAAAAGCAAGACAGGATATTGACGATGCTTTTGGAGAGGAAAATTTTGACAAAATATATTCTATCAAAGCTCAAGATTGGGAGTGGAAGGATACGAGACCGATAAGAGGGGAAGGTGATCCTATTCCTCTTTATTATCCAATCAGACCTTTAAATTATGGTAAAGGATATGTAGTTCGTGTAAAAGAAGACATCTTAGGTTTTCAATGGAATGTATCAGGTGAAATTGGATCTCAATACAAGCGAAAAACTACTGAATCCTTTACATATGAAGAAAAACCTGATTATGAATCTGTAATTATTGATTCAATAAGCGGAGGAGGATACATAACAGAAATTGGTGTATTTGAAAATGAAGTTTGTATTGGTGCCTCTGTGGTAGACTCACTTCCTTTACAAATACTTGCATATACTGATGCAGTTAATAGAGGAGGAAATTTAACTTTTCAAGTATCTTATGGGTATGATAGAGGTTATCAATCTGTAAGAAGTTATTCTGTTCTTAACCTAGATGAGGGTACATTTGAAAATAAACCACTAATATTAGGTGCACAGAAACATAATATTATCCAATTGTATTTAGAAGGAGATGAAGAGGATACTCCAATTTCAACCAATCTCACATTATACTCCAATTATCCTAATCCCTTCAATCCTTCAACAACAATCTCATTTTCTTTACTTGAAGATAGTGAAGTTAGTTTAAAAGTTTTCAATGTTAAGGGGCAAGTAGTTAAAACTTTGCTAAAAAAGCAAATTGAAGCAGGAGAACATATAATTACTTGGGAGGGAAAAGATAAAAACAACAAACAAGTCTCCTCTGGAATTTACTTCTATAAAATATCCACCGGTAAGGAGATAAAAGTTAACAAGATGCTGCTTTTAAAGTAACTTAAACACTCTTGTTTATAAAAAGCTTACCTTGCGAAGGTCTCGTTACTTTCTCTAATTTTGACCTTCGCAAGGTTATTGTACAATGAGTACGAGGTAATTATGAAAATGAAAACACTATTTTTATTATTTGTGTTTATCTGTGTTTATCAGTGGTTAAATTCCACAACCTGGCATATCAAACAAGACGGTACAGGAGATTTTTTTACTATTCAGGAAGGAATAAATGCTTCAGTAAATGGAGATACTGTTTTAGTCTATATAGGTACTTATTATGAGAATATAGATTTTATTGGAAAGAACATTACGGTTGCTAGTTTGTTCCTGACGACTAATGATGATACTTATATTTCACAAACGATCATTGATGGTGATGCTAATGGCAGTACGGTTTCTTTTGTGTCCGGTGAGGATGAAACAACATTATTATGCGGATTCAATATCCAAAATGGATCTGGCACTTTTTATTCAATTGGTTATTATGGAGGTGGTGTTTACTGCCTTGATTCTTCACCTATTATCAGGAAGTGCAATATCATAGATAATGTCGCGAATGCAGGTGGTGGAATTTATGTAAAATATTCACATCCTGTCCTGAAGGCAGTGACAATAAAATACAATCATGCTTTTGATGCTGGAGGAGGTATTTATATTACGCATAATTCGGCTATAGATTTTGATACACAGGAATTATGTAATATTTATTTAAACTATAGTGGTTCAGGTTGTGAAATTCGTAAAACTTGGGTACTAATGGAGCCTATTACAGTTATAGTAGATACATTTACAGTGCTTGAACCGGATTATTATTTCATTAGCTCAACAGATCAATACGGTGTTCAACAAAATGATGTAACTTTAATTGCACAGCATGCCAAACTTGAACCTATCAATGCTGATCTGTATGTTTCATCGGATGGCTCGAATAGTAACAGTGGTATGAATTCTGATGAACCTTTACAATCTATAAACTATGCTTATTCATCAATTGTGTCAGACAGTCTGAATCCACACACTATCTATTTAGCAGATGGAGTTTATTCAAAAAGTCTAAACGATCAGGCTTATCCCTTAAACTTGCGGGGTTTTGTGTCTTTAATTGGTGAATCGATGGAAAATACGATTTTGGATGCAGAAGGAATAACTTCATTCATTCGTTGTTGGGACAATGATAGCAACATGACTATAATAAATATGAAACTAATTAATAGCGAAGTTTTTTATCAAAATGGAGGAAGTGTCATATCAATTGCTAATCCAAATTTTTTTGAAAATCGTTATCTTAATTTCGAAAATCTGATTTTTGAGAATAATATTCATAAATCATATCTTTTAAGTGCTGCCGACATGAATATAAATCTAAAAAATGTTTACTTTCTGAATAATCAAGGTGGTTGGCAGATCAGGTTTTGGCTAACAAATGATTATGAAGCTGTTGATATAGAAAATATGGTGATCCAAAATTGTTCCCAATATACACATCCTGATATATTTTCAGCCACACCTATCTTTTTATTCGGTGCAACAGATGACGAACCTTACCAGGTTACAATGAAAAATACACTCATCGCTGATAACGTGGATAATACAACAGACTGGACGATGTCCTGTTCAGCTATCTCAGTAAGTTTCAGTATCAATCTGGATTTAATCAATTGCACGATAGGAAATAATTATACACCGGGATCGGGAGGGCAAGGGCAGGGAGCAGCCTTATTAGCTGGTGGTGTAGGCTCTACATTCAATATTGTGAATTCAATTTTCTACGGTAATGTTACTGATCAGATATATTTGGTTAACGATGGACCAGAAGAACCGCTTACAATTAATATTTACAATTCACTGATCGAAGGAGGAGAATCCAATATATTAAATCCATCAAATTGGAATACCCTTAACTGGCTGGAAGGCAATTTGGATGAAGCTCCGCTTTGGTTGGGTAGCGGTGATCATCCTTATATGTTGCAAAGCACTTCTTCCTGCATCGATGGCGGCACACTATATCTGCCACCAGGAATCGAACTACCAGAATTTGATCTCGCAGGTAATCCAAGAATTTATGGTGAAACAATAGATATGGGAGCTTATGAATTTCAGGGTGATCCACAATCAAATGATGAAAATGAAATAGTAATTCCTGAAGTTACACAAATTTCTAATTACCCCAATCCATTCAATCCAACAACAACCATCAAACTTGATCTGGCAGAATCAGGGAGAATTGAATTAGCAATTTACAATATTAAAGGGCAAAAAGTAAAAACCTTGATGGATGCCTATTCTACTAAAGGTCATTTTGAGATTGTCTGGCGAGGGATAGACGATAACAAAAATAAAGTAGCCAGCGGTCAATATTTTATAAAGTTAAAAATAAATGGAGAAGAAAAGACTGTGAGTAAATGTATTTTGTTGAAGTAATGTTTAAAGTTTTCCTTTCTTTCTTAAAGATAGTTGCTTGTAACAAAAGCCTCCACATTCAGATTGAGAGAAAAGCAAGTAGAACGTGGCAGGCTCTAAACATTATAAATAAAAAAAGGAGCAGATCACTCTGCTCCGATATTTATAAATTTACTTCTTAATTACTTATTAGCTTTCTATTACTTCCACATTGGCACGAGGAATTGTAACTTTTTTACCGTTTTCAAGCTCAGCCTCCAGAATACGAACCAGGGTTTCACTTTCTACTTTAGTAAGTTTCTCCGGCAAGTCCGTAACTTTTCCAATTAATCCAAAATTAGGTTGGCGGATCACACGGATAGTTGTACCGATTTCCAGTGTAGCCATTTTTGGTTCTTCAACCTTAAGATCTTCTTTTTTGAACTTGATAGGAATAATAATCTCAGGGCGCATAACACCCGCTCTAATCTGCGTAATCCCATGAATCGAAGCTTTATGTCCCTCAAAGCTCTTAAGCAGCTCAAAACAGCTATTTGCCATCTTAATGATACCAAATCCTTCTGTAATGACTATAGAGAGTCCAATCTCTTCATGCCCGGTGATTGCAACACCAATGTTGTATCCTAAAAGTTTTTTAAGATCTTTGTCATCAATTCCACCAGATATAATACCAGATACACCAACTTCTTGTGCTTTTTTAATTGCATCATAGCTAACAAGTGCACCGCATACTATAATCTTATCTTTACATGAATCATCAATTTGGGAAGGTTTTATTATATCTTCAGGAGTAGCTGCAAGCATCTTAATCTCACCTGAGCGTTCTCCGCTGAGCCCAAATATACCTTGGATATAGGCAGATTTGTTTTCAATAACAACACCTTCTTCTTCTACTATGTCTACAACTATCCCATCAATAAATGCTTTTACTTGAATTGGAATTCGTGGTTCACGAAGAAGCATCTGTCCGGTTATTTTAGAAATGCTTTCAATTTCACCGTCGATTGGAGCTTTCACAGAAGTTTTAAAGAAACCAAAAATTCCATTTGTTTCTGCTATCAATTCTCCTTTCTTAATAAAGTCACCCGGTTTGAGCTTGAGATATTGATCTAAAGAGTTAGCTGGAACACCAAGTTTGTTACTAAGTTTGAAAGGAACAACTTTTCCAGGTAAAAGAGTTTCTGCCACCACATCTTCTGCTTTTACCTTATCACCTTTTTTTACAAGAACTTTTCCTTTAAGAGGAAGAATTCTGTCTTTTCTAAGAACTATACTTTTTGTTACTGTTAATCCTGGGGAATATGCTTGAGCCATTCTAACCTCCTTTTAATTTGTATCCGGATAAACATCAAATTCTTTCATCCATTTTTTGAGTAACGGTACACGTTCAGAGGCCTCAACCGATAATACAAATGGTTGTCTTCCACGAGTATCCAAAACTATTCCAACAACACCACCGTGTAATTCACACGTTTTTTCTTGATTCTTTCCTTCACCAATATCCAATCCTCTACCCGGTTTTAACGTAGCTTTTGCAACTTCACCTACACCGCAGGGTAGAAGCCTGACTTCACCATAGGGAATATTCTCTTCAAATGTTTCTCCATTTGGTAGTTTAATCTTGGCATGAAGAGCAATTTTACCTGGTTTCATTGCACCTACTGGAGCTACGCAACTTCCCATATAAATAAGACAGTCTTTTTCAAATACTTCTGTGGCTGCTTTTTCACTGATCTCAGCCAATACACCAAGTTGAGGCATCATGAAGATACTGTCTACAGCGAGGCGTGTAATCCCTTCCGGCAGGAAGGCATCGACCATCATCATCACAGCTTGATTTCTGCGAGGAGCATGTGATAACACACCACCGCTACCAACCAGCAGATCCAGACTCATCAGGTTCACAATACTTGCTCCAGATGCTGTCTGTGCAAAAGCATCAGCGATCTCACGTTTTTTCTGTCCACCTTTAAGGCCAACAGCAAATTCTTTATGCTGAATAAAAGCGTATCTCAAAGCTTCTTTGGCAATTGCCTGTTCCAAGATAAGTTCTTCTAATTTTTGAGGAATTGTGGTAGGACGGATCATCTTGTTTTTGATCATATTTAGCAGTTCAGATTCATCAATATCAAATGGAACCCAGCGTAGAATATTTTTTAAACCAGCCGTTGCTAATACATTAGAAATACTGTAACTCATTCCCAGGTTAGCACTCACCGTTCTGTTAAATACTTTTTCTTCGGTGAATACTGAGAAAACGTCTGTGGTTGCTCCACCAATATCAACACCCAGAACTTCAATATCATTGATCTTAGCAATAGTTTGCATAATATTTCCCACAGCAGCAGGTGTAGGCATAATAGGAATACTCGTCATTTTACCATCTATCGGACCTTTCGTCCAGCTCATAAGTTTATTGTAACCTGGAGCTTGAGCCATTACATGTTCCATAAATAAGTCATGAATTTTATCTCTGGCAGGACCAAGATGTTCTCTTTCTAGAGTGGGGCGGAGATTTTCGGTAATGATCAAGTCTGTTTTATTTCCGAGAGTTTCTTCAATAATGTCTCGAGCTGAAGTATTTCCAGCGTAAATTACCGGAAGTTTATAGCTTGAACCAAGACGAGGTTTAGGATCAGCAGCACCAACAAGTTCAGCCAATTCTGCCACGTGTTTTGTGGTTCCACCATCAACACCCCCCGCCATGAGTATCATGTCTGGTCTTAATTGACGAATTCTTTCGATCTTTTCATAATTGGCACGTTTATCGTTGCTGGCAATCAGGTCCATCACAATTGCACCAGCACCTAAGGCAGCACGTTCAGCACTCTCTCCTGTCATTTTAGCAACAACACCTGTAACCATCATTTGAAGTCCACCACCAGCACTACTTGTAGATACATAAGCATCCACACCTTCACCTTCTTTTTCAGAAAGCCAGATAGCTTCATCTTTAATAAATTTTATGCTGTCATCGTTATATTTCAAACGTGCAAGTTCTTCTAATTCTGTAACTGCATTAACAACACCTCTTGTTACGTCATTTAATGGTTTTTCCACGGTTGTGGGAGCTTCCCCGCGAACCGTTTGACGGTATTCACCATCGACATACTCAATAAGGATCGATTTTGTTGTTGTACTACCGCAGTCGGTAGCAATGATCCTCTTAAGCTTCTGAGTATTGCCCATATTGTCCTCCATTTTACAATTTAATATTATTTTTTTTCTTGATTTTAAAAAACTTTTTTATTTTATTATTTCTTCTTTTACGCTTGAGTTTTTTCTCTTTTCGCTCATCACGATACATATCAACATCAATTTCGTCAATACGTTTTATTAGAAACCGAACATATTCTTCGTTTTCAAGTAATACAGCAAATTCCTGATACTCTTTTGCATTGAAAATTATCTCCGCAAAAGGAGCCAGGAAGTGCATAAGTTGACTGCCAATTCTGGCAAGAGGACGCAAAGATTCAATAGTCATTATTGCAGGTGCTGCCATTCGTTTTTCAGCAATGAACCTTGATAACTTCTCAATAAGTTCAATAGCTCTTTCTTCGCTTATTTCCAGAATCATTTAATCTCCTAAACACTCAATTTATAATTTCCAGTAAAAAATCTGTTAGCACTTTCTGTTGTCAAGACATAGATTATGCTAATGTTATTAATTATGAGAAGGTTAGGTAGCTTACGCTAAATTTTGTATTTAGTTAGAATAAAGTACAATCAATTCATTTTTAATATTAGCTGGAACCAAGTGTGAAATGTCTTCTCCTTTTGCTACCATTTTTCTTATCATTGTAGAAGATACATCAACCGGCTCCATCTCCATAAAATTAAATTTATCAAAATAATCCAGATCGTTCCACCTAGATTTATCAATATCAGGTCTGTGAGCAATGATAAATTTAATATTATTCAAAATCCATTTATAATCGTGCCATTTATTCAGTTCAGAAATTATATCACTGCCGGCAATGAAATAGAATTCATCTTTAGGAAATTTCTTATATAAGCGGATTACTAAAAGTTTTGTGTAGCAGGGAGTCTTGGTTTCCATATCAAGACGAGAAACTTCAAGTTTTGGGTTGGAAGCTATCGCTCTTTTGGCTAGGTCGTATCTTATTTCTACAGGTGGAATGCTAGTATGGTTTTTTAATGGGTGATTGCCCGAAGGCAGGAAGAGTATTTTATCTAACTCAAAAGATTTTAGGGCGGTTTGCGCTAATTCGATGTGTCCATTATGCACTGGATTGAACGAACCGCCCAATAAACCAATTTTCATTATTTTATCTTTTCAAGTTCAGATGTAATTTTTTCTGCTTCTTCGGTTTGTGGATAACGACTGATGAGTTTATTTCCGGTTAATTTTGCCTTATCAAAATCATCACGTTCCAAATAAATCAAGGTTGCATAATATCGTGACATTCTGTCCGGGTCATTATTGTTTCCTAATTCCATGATCTCATCAAAATACATCAATGCTGCGCTGTAATCGAATAATTTGTAATAGGCATAACCATTATAATATGTCTTCATTAGTAGTTTATATCTGCATTGTTGAATATAATCGAGGGCATCCTTTTTTTGAGCATCGAAAGGGAATTTTTCGATATAAGTTTCAAAAGCAGAAATGGCTCTGTAGGTTTCATTTTGCGTGTAATGAGGAGATAGCGTTTCATTGAAAAAACAGACACCAAGTTGAAAATATGCTCTTCCAATATCTTTGTAATCAGAAAACAAACGGATCAATTCTTCATATTCAAATCTGGCTTCCGTAAATTTGTTCTGATTAAAATAACAATCTGCCAGTTTCATCTGAGCTGTGGGAGTATATACCGAATTACGTTCAAAAACTACTTCAGTATAGTACTGTATTGCCTTATTGTATTTTTCTTTTTCAAAAAGATCATTAGCGATCTCCATCTTTTTCTCTACAGGCATTGTTTTAGAAATTTTATTGCTACTGCATCCAAAAATAGCTAAAAGAACAATGATCAGAAATAGTGTTTTTTTCACAATTTTCTCCGGTTTATGCATTCTCGAAGAATGCTTTATAAGCTTTGTAAGATGAGTAAATATCAGCTTTGCTAGTAAGTTCATAAAGAGAATGCATACCTAAAACTCCAGGACCACAATCAATAACTTCAGAACCATGTTCAGCCATGAATTTAGCAATGGTCCCGCCACCGCCTTCATCTACTTTTCCAAGTGCACCCGTTTGCCAGCACACGTTTTCTTTATTATAAATATCTATAATTTTAGAATTAAATTCTGCATTTGCATCGTTTGAACCACCCTTGCCACCACTACCTGTAAATTTTGTTACGCTTACACCAAAACCAATATGCACAGCATTTTCTTTCTCATGTACAGATGGGAAGTTTGGATTAATTCCTGCATTAACATCTGCAGACAGAACCTGGCTATTTATAAGTGTTTTTCGTAAGGTTGAACTGTCAAATGCCTCTCCATTATGCTTAAGCAGGTCAGCAATAAAATCGATAATGAAGATAGATTTTGCACCAGTATTTCCATCACTACCGATCTCTTCTTTATCTGCCAGATAGACGATTGCAGTTTTTTCTAACTTCTCTTTTGCATCGAATAAAGCACAAGCAGATGTATAAGCACAAATTCTATCATCCTGTCCGTATCCAAGCACCAAACTTCGATCAATTCCCGCATCACGAGCTTTTCCGGCTGGAACTATCTCGATCTCTGCACTCAAGAAATCTTCTTCAATAATATCATATTTTTCATTCAGCAAAATTAGGGCATTTAGTTTAACTGAATCTTTAGTCTCTTTATCTTTTGGGTAAGGAATAGAATTGAAAACTAGATTCATTTTACCAGCATCAATTGCTTCTCCAATCTTCTTTGTATATTGAACCTTCCTGGCTAAATGAGGTAGTAGATCTGGCATAACAAATACAGGATCTTTCTCATCTTCACCAATGGTTATTTTTACTGTTTGCCCATCTTTTTTAATAAAAGTACCATGAAGAGCAAGTGGTGTAGACATCCATTGATATTTTTTAATTCCACCATAATAATGGGTTTTCATCATTCCCAAAGTAGTGCTGTCATCTTGATGAAGAGGGTTTTGTTTCAGGTCAACTCTTGGTGCATCAATATGTGACACGATTAAATTCACTCCTTCGGAGATCGGTTTCTTACCGATAATGGCAATACCAGCATTTTTATTTCTCGAAATACGAAAAACCTTTTTTGCTTTTGTTGCCTTTTCTATTTCTTTATAACCTTGTTTTGCTAATTCATTAACATAATAATCGATAGATTCACGTTCAGTTTTGCATTCATCAAGGAAGTCTTTGTACCCATCAGAAAAATTCAAAGCTACTTTCTGCTCTTTTGCAGAAGCTTCATTCCAGAAGTTTTTTCTTGAATAAGAAAGTTTTTTTCTAAGCTCATCAGTTTTTTTCATTTTTCCCTCTTTATCTACTTTATTTCTAATATTTCAAATTCTTTTCTGCCGATCGGAGCATTTACAATAAATTTTTCTCCAACTTTTTTGCCGATCATTGGTTTTCCAACAGGTGACATTATCGAAATTCTTTCGTACTCATCGTCAGAATCATATACTTCATCAACACCGATTAAATGAATTTTTCTTTGAGAATTATCCTTAAGATTATTTATTATGACTCTGGCTCCGAATCTCACAGCATCTTTTGGGATACTTGATGTATCAATAACTTGTAATTGTTCAGATCTCTCTTTCAAACGATTAAATTCATTTTCCAAGAATCTCTGCCTTTCACGAGCAGCATGATATTCTGCATTCTCGCTCAAATCTCCCATTTCACGTGCAGTTACAACCTGTTTTATTACTTTTGGTCGTTCTCCAATGAGCACTTGCATACGTTTTCTAAGACGTTGCATACCATCTTTGGTGATATAGTGTGCCATTATTTTTTGCCTTTTTTGCTATTAAGTAATTTTTGTCCGTGTAATCCGATTTTCTTTACACGAATGTTCCCACTATGTGACCATGTATCACAAATTGTTTGAATACTGTTATCGTAACAACAAATTGCTTCACAAAGAATTTCAGCAAAGATCGGATTTCTGGTTGTTTGGTAATTTTTATACACATTTAGATAGAATTTCTTATTCTTTTTATAGATTGCCTTAAGGAATCTAGAATTGAGTTTTATGATATTTGGAGTTGCATACAGCCATGAAGTTTCCAACTTTTTAAATATTGGCTCGATCAGACTAGAATCCTGACCAATAAGTTTACTCAATAATTTAAAAATACTTTCTTCAAGCATCTTATTATCTTTTTTTACCCAGTTAAGTATAAGGTCTATATGAACTAAAGCATCCTTTTTAAGAAGAGGATATATAGCTTTATCCATAACCAGATTACATGTCTTTTGATCTTGAGTGTTAAAGAAAAAATCTTCTATATAGTTCAAGAATAATACGGGTTGCTTCTTTATTGCTCTAGCCATAATATAAGCAAATATCATCCCACCGTGTTCACCTTTTTTCTTCAATATGTAATCATAAAAATCAAAGTATTTATCAGCTTCTTTATAAATTTTAGCTGCTATTGTTTTTCCTACCAATGTAATAACGGCATTTGGAATATTGCCGTCAATTCTTTGTGGATAAGCGTTATAAACTATATCAATATCATATTTGCCCATTGGTAACTTCCGCTCAACAAAATCTTGAGTGTCCATTTTTAATCTTTCTTGCCAGTCTAATGAAATCATGGTCGTCTCCTTTGTGTAATCTAATTAATTATTATTATCTTTCCTTTACGTGAATCCTTACCCATTCTTAGAAGATAAAAATATATTCCGGATGAAATTCTATTGCCGGAATTATTTGTACATTCCCAACTGAAATAGGGCATCAGATCATTCACATTATACGGACCCACGCTACTTTCAAAGATCAATTCTCCATCTAAATTATATATCCAGATCCTACCGGAAATATCTGTAGGTAGATTGATAAAGTTAATCTTATCAATCAGGCTTTTACTGATATCAAGCGGATTCGGATAAACTATCAACTGTTTTAAATTTCTTAAGCCCAATATAGATGTCAAGCTGAAATGACATTTATTACCACTGTTAGAAATAAGATTGCCAGCTATATCTTTAATGTTGTTCACTTTTAGAAAATAAGGCTGATTTGTATATTTTAATTCATCTCTAAATTGCATTGCCACATAACACGAATCATTCTCAAAATACTCTAAACTCTCTATCCCATTATTTTTATCTGCTACCGGAAAAATCAATGTGTAATTGCCAATGTCTTCAGCTAAAGATTCGTCTAATGCTTCACTATAAACGATGTTAACCGTATTTGAATTTGAGGCACTAACATCTATTATCTCAGGTGATAATGTATCTTGTTCATATTGGAACCAGTAGGGGCCCTGAAAAACTGGGACTTCAGTTCTACCCGTTAGAGAGGAAATATTTAGTATGTAGTCATTAAATTCATCAAATTGAATATTGAATCTTAAAATTAGAGCTGTGTTCTGCTCGATCGCATTTACTGAGATCGGAAAGATTTTTTCTCTTCCAAACTCTACAGAAAAAATAGCGGATTGAATGTTCTCAACTTCCAGATCAAATTTTAGTTTTATTTCATATTGTGAGATCATTCTGATTTCTTCCAGCTTGGGAGCAAAGTAGGGAACAGCAATCTTCCAAGATGTAGGAAGGCTTTCAGTTGGGTTGTATAAAGCATCAGTGGCTGTAATCTGGTAATATAAAGTGTCTCCTATTGCAAGATTATCATCTGTGAAATAGTTATCCTGTACATTATCTGCAATTAATGTTACATCATTTTCAAACTTACGATAAATATTAAAATAATCTGCACCAAGATGCTGCCAAGAGAGATGAACAGAAACTGAATCAAGGGGAGCAGCAGTTAAGAATTGTGGAGAAGTTGGACCCGTAAATTCTGCCGTTTCTGTAATTAAGGAACTTCTTGTAATTCCACTATCCTCAACGTTTGTAATAATGAAGGCATCTTGAGAAGATGTTTTACCGGAAAAAGCTATAACATTCGAGCTTGTTTTTGTGGAAAGTCCCTGCCATATTGGTTGAAACTGTCCATCAATGAAATCTACAATGTATATATTTGGAGGGACGGCAATAACTATTTCATCATCTCCATCACCATCCATATCGGCTGTAGCGATGGAATTTTTTGTGTCGATCTGGGAAAATGCAAGATATCCCAGAGATTGATATTGGTTATTGATACCGGTGTTATTAAAGAATTCATAGTATGAAAATGATTTTGATGGATTGGATGTATCTTGATTATATCCACCAACACAAAATTCTAATATACCATCCCCTGTGAAATCTCCAGAGCATAGGTTATAGACATTACCAACAGGCAATCTGTAGTTCCATACCATTTCAAATTCACCGAATTCCCGTTCAAAGATCATTATATCACCGTCTTTGTCGGCTGCCAAAATATCGGGATAATTATCATTATCCAGTTTATCACAAACTACTTTTGTAGAGAAGAAATTCTTTATGGAAGTTTGTGTTGTATTAAGCAGTACTTCTTCTCTCACAAAATTATTACCAATTCTTTGATTTAGGGTGAGGACGCGGTGTGAAATTCCATCAATATCTTCATTCTTAACAAGGATAACTTCATCAATTCCATCATCATCATAATCAGCGAAATTAGCGCCGAGAGCGTTATCATCAATGAAAATAGGTTCTGAGGGATATATGCCAGTAGAAGTTTCTAATAAAACTGGACGGTCGAGTTGAATGCCCATCACTTCCATTCCATTTGCATTTGAATTTCCAAGATCATTTGGCCAGAAAACTGCAGAAAACTCATATTTGGTAACAAGTTCTTCACCACTTAATTCAAGCATTTTTAATGTTTGTTGTTCATCTTCAATTTCAAGAACGAAAATCTCATTTTTCCCATTTTCATCAAAATCATAGGTTTTTTGTATTGATACAAGCTCATTGCCAGCATTATTCTGGCTGAAGCCATGAATACTAACAGCTTGGGCATTTGTTTCAAAGACATAAGCACTATCAATAATTGTTTCTAAACCGCAAAGGTTTTCTCCCTTAACATCAATGAGAACATTTTGAGGAAGACCATCAATTTTAATTATCTGAAGTGAATCTGCATCTCCAAAATGAGGAAGAAATTCAGTGGAAGGATGTTGCCTAATGAAGATATTTACATCTTCATTAAAAATAATTTGAATATAATATTCCGGAATTTCTGCTGCATATCGTTTCATATATGCTGCATATTCCGCATAGAATTCTGGAGCTGTTTGATCAATATGAATGGTTCTGAAATAATTGTAATGTTGATGATCTGCTGTTACTACTTCTATTTTGATTTGATATGTATTATCCTCTACATAATCAGTAACGATAAATTGTGCTATGGTATCATTTTCTACTTGTTCAAAGTAATCAGGATTATCGGGATCAACATCGCTCCAATCTGTTGATGCAGGCATTTCTTCGGAAGTGTATTTGACTGAATAATACCAAAAATTTGGACATTGAACGGTTCCAATTATGTCAAATGTTGAATTCATTCCCGCATTATCATAAGGTGATGTTATTTCAATTATAGGGTAGGAAGTTTCGGTAAGCAATGAATAAGCATCCAGCAATCCGTTCCCAAAGATATGGTCAAAACCTTCTTCACCAAGATCATCTGCAGTAGAGATGAGCCGTCCACGAACTTCAGAAAAGTTTAAGCCAGGGTCAACTGATAATAACAGAGCAATTGCACCACTAACAAAAGGAGCTGCCATAGATGTGCCAGATTGCTCTTTATAAAGATTTTCTGGGGTTATATCATACGTACTCATAATAAGTTGTCCTGGAGCTACAATATCGATTTGAGGACCATAACTGGAAAAGGAAGCCAAGTTTTTGTATCTATCTACAGCACCAATAGCCAGAGTTGTAGAAAGTTGAGCAGGATATACAACTTGATGGTTAACGGTTGCACCTTCATTGCCGGCAGCAGCTACAATTATACTTCCTTTGTTATATGCATAACTGCAAGCATCGGCAATTATTTGGGAATAATTTGTGTCTCCCCAGCTCAGGTTTATTACGTCCGCTCCCATATCTGCAGCATAGATTATTCCTGCGGCGGCATCATCATCTTGAAGATAGCCGCCACTCAGGGTTTTAAATCCTGAACGAATGATGAGCAATTTGGAATTCCATGATATGCCACTAACACCTTCATTGTTATTGGTATCTGCAGAAATTATTCCGGCAATATGAGTTCCATGATTCAATTCATCTTCAGGATTATTATCCTGCTCTAGATAATCTCCAAAAGCGATACTACTAAGCTCAGGAGCATCTACAAAATCCCAACCATTAATATCATCAACATAGCCATTCTCATCATTATCAATACCATCATTTGGTATTTCATTCACATTTATAAAAATATTATTCTGTAGATCAGGATGATCAAAATTAAGACCTGAATCAATTATGGCAACGATGATCTGCTCGTTCCCAACCGTGTAATCCCAGCATTGCGGGATATTGCAATTATCAAGATGAATCTGTTGGTTTGGAAATTCAGGATCATTTGGATGTAAATATAACTCATTCAGATAGTTAGGTTGGAAATACTCAATTCCCTCGAACTGGTAACTTTTAATATTTTCCCAGTTAATATCATTTAGAAAGGTTGCTACAAAATATTTATTATCCGGTTTTGGAAGGATGGAGTTTAAGTTATCAATGTTTCTCTCGGTTAAAAAATTATCAAAACTTTCCAGACCGATCGTTCTATTATTTACCTGTTTTGCTGTAGTTGTTTTGAATATGAGCTGATTTGGAACATACTCCATTCCCCAAAGAGAAACAGAAATTGTTAATATAAGAATTATGTTCCGACCCAACTTCATAAGACCGCCTCATTAGAATTTATATGTTAATCCTAGTACATGTACATCATTAATGTGATATTCGAATGGTACATATGCATAATCAATTGCTATTTTCTTTAAACTAATACCAAACCCAGCTGAGAAGCTCTCAGCATCAAAATTTGCTTTGTAACCAAATTTTACATCCAAGATCCTGTTTAGTTCAACTTTTGTTCCCAGTACTGCTTTGAACTCATCATCATCAATATGCTTAATCATTTTAAGTTCACCGGATAGTTTGATTGTGTTAATATCAAATTCTTGAATAACTCCAAGTTCAAAGGAAATTGGAAGATCGATTGTCTCATTTTCCATAGCGGAAGTTTGACCTATATTTTTTATTGCAGCACTAAATTTTTGTCCTTGAATTAAGGAAAGATATGTGTATCCAAGATCAAATGTATATCCATAACTGGAAGCTGTATCGATCTTTTCATAAAGTGCATTTGCATTGATTCCTGCATATTGATTCGGAGTGATGCGGTAACCGAAGTTTAAAGAAAAGATAAGATCCATCGGATGAAATTCTCCAATGTATGTACCAGTATCAGTACGATTTTCGAGTTTACCATAATCCAGATAACGATAAGCAACACCAAAAGACGTTTTCCCATTAGTATTTATGTATCCGGCACTATTTAATTTTGTATCAAAGATCCAGTAATTTTGTGCAATCGAGATAATTCTTTGTTTTGTGAATAATCCTGCTGTAGGATTGAGTATAAAAGAGTATGCCTCACCGGAAGAGAATGCACCCGTTCCTGCCTGTGATGCACCTTCTGGACCTGATGCAATTTTAAGTAACTGAAAACCATATTCTCCGCTTGTTTCAGCAGAAAGTACTACGGCTAAACCAACGATCATAAAGATCATTAATATTTTATTTATTCTTAACAATTTTTCCTCCGTTAAGTGTTTTATGTAATGAAAACGAATTGTCATTCTGAGGTTTATTTTAGCTTTACCAACGAAGAATCTTTTGGAAGAACTTTCAGCTTTGCTCCTCGCAAAAAGGATGAGATCCTTCCAAAGAACAACGTGCAAGATTCGTCAGGATGACAGAAACACTTTATTATAATAACTTATAAGTTTAAAGAACAAGACTACTTTTCTATAGCAAATTTTAATTTTAAAACCTTTCCTTTTGCACTCAATATTGCAAAATATATACCCGATGACATATCTGATGCATCAATATTCACCTTATTATTAAATCCCACTTCACATGAGCTGGTGTTTTCATAGATTTTGTTGGCTGCGATGTCAAATATTTTTATTTCCACATCAACATCTTGATACGTTTCTATACGTAGAATTATTATTTCAGCAGAAATTTGGGAATGATAATTTATTGCTTTGTTAAAAGTCGTACTTAAAGGATTAGGATAAAAATATGTTTGATCTTTATTAAATACTTTAGTTCCAATTTCTGGCGGATTATCCGATGGATTAATTAGTGATGCCGTTCTTTGTAGATTAGCAAACTCAACAAGCCAAATTTCAGCATCAATATCCTCTTGTGTAGCAGTAATCCCTGTTTTGTATATTGTACCATTGTTAGAAGGAATAAATGCGTCAATTCCTGAGTTTGAATATTCTGAGATCAACGGATAGTTTAAACTGCGACTGCCAAAAGAAATATTATAATTTCTATTTAATTCAAAATCATTATAATTCACATTATCCCAAATACAAAACCTATTACGTGACATTGTTCCCAGAATCTCTTTTTCATTATCATCATCAATATTTATAGCAATTATACCGGAAGCGATAAAAGATGTATCAGGATCTGTGAGTTCAGCACTTGGTTTAAAAACATCTCCATTTTTATTGAATATAGCAAATGTGTTTTCTCCACCGATCAATATTTCAGGATAGCCATTATTATCAATATCACTAATTGATGGAATAGCAATCGAGTTAAGCGGAATCTCTTGCGGGAATCCAGTAAGGTTATTCCCAGATGAATCAAAAACGTAAAGAGTTGAATCCGAGGCTGTGATAACGAAATCATCAGAATCATCAAGGTTAATATCAACAAGTTGTGCAGATAGAATTTTAGGGTAGAGTGGATTCGCTTCAATATTAAGAGGAAATTCATCGAGTTCATAACCAGGAAGTGTTATCTGGTGCATGTTCCAATTGTTATCAACAAAATACAAGACATTACTTTTGTATATCAGGTTCGAAGCTATATGTGGCGTGCTAAGTGTCGCAATTACTTCATAATTACTGTTCAAAAAAATGATCTCGCTACTGGTTGAATTTATATCGTGCAGTGGAACGAAAACTCTGTTTTCAGTGCTCTCGTCTGGATTTACAACCGGAGAAGCTGCCCAGTCTTTTTCTGGAAAAAACATATTATTAAATCCTGTTGAATTTATCATTGTCAATGTTGCTAAAAAGTCTTCAGGATCATGGTGAGGAACTAAAATTGTGGCATCAGCTTCATTAAATGCAAATAATTCGTTTATTGGATCAAGTGTAAATGCTGATAGAATTTCATCATCTTTCCAAATATATACTTCTCCATTTGGCATTGAGTAGAATATTTCATTTTCATCATCACCATCAAAATTTAATAGTGCCGCAGCAAATGGATTTTCTCCTATATAATCCGTAGTTAATGACCATTCATAACTTACAGAGAAAGTCATAGCTGGATCAGAGCTACTAATATCTTGTATTACAAGTGGAATTCCGCCATAATAACTACTGGCAACAGGTGTTGAAAAAATACCATTAATATAATCATACCCAAAGTATGTATTGTTCCCTGCTCTATAAGAATCATCTTTTGAACCGAAGAAACTACTGTAACCATGAAGTGTGGTGTCTAGTTGCTGTATACCATCTGCTTCTTCCAGGTCAACACCTTTATGGGAAGCATCACCGTTTACAGAATGAATTTCGAAGTCTGGAGTGAAATTTTCAGTAATGATATTTTCATCAATATGCCAGATCAAAATTCCAGATCCATCATTTTCAAGTGCTGCACCAGAACCGTGCCCTGGAAGATAAAAATCCCATTCACAACCAGCGTAGGAATTCTCCATAAAACTAAATTTTGGCTGTCCGGCATAGGCGTGCCCCGGTGGATATACATTCTGATTCGGAATAGTTTGAAAAGTAAAAGTAGCCAAAGTGTCTCCATCAGTGTTTATAAACACACTCTCATCAGGGTTTTGCTGTCTGTTCTCAATAAGGAAGTACTCGCTTTCTGAAATGTTGATCTTATAAAGTTTTGGTGTGTCTTCATCTTCTGCCATAGGGAAAACAAGTGAGAGATTATCGAAAGATGAATTAATTTCTACAATGTTCTCATCTTCCCAGCCAAGATAATAGCGCGACCAGGCACAAGGCAATGGAGGAACAAAACCGTTTGCATTCCAAACACCCGTTCCCATTACACCAAAACCACCAATACCATAAGAGCTACCGTTGTCGGGATTGTTATCAAAAAGAGTTGGTAATCCAAGCTGGTGACCAAATTGATGAGCTAAAACCCCAAAAATACTATATATCTTATCTTCACCCTGCACTCCGTTTGGCTGCCATTCTGTCTCGGGTATTATTACAAATTCTGTAAGGTAAAGATCATCATTTGTTTCAATGCCGGGAAAGTCATCATTTTCAGGATCTAATCCCGCTTGAAGTGAGCGACGTGAGAGAAATGTACTGCTTAGCTGATCTTCGTTTTCATCTACTGATGCTGCTTCTTCACCTGCCCCAGCATGAATAATTATAATAGCATCATAATCGTTAAAATCAAGCTGATCATCAATTTCCTGAACAGTTTCCTGAACGAGCTCACATTTGCGTTCTATCAGATCACCATTTTCATCATTTTCACCATAATATCCCATTGGTTGAGAGAGCGTTATAATGTTATCCCAAATGGTGTAATTGTCTTCTGTAAGTATATAATTCCCATGAGAAGCATCTGAATAGAAAGATGCAAGATGAAAAAAAAGACGTTCAAAATATTCTTTGTTATGGGCAAGAGAATCTGGATAATCAGGGTCAAGATCGAAAGTTACATCATTGAACTGTACCATAATTGCTAGAATATTCTGAGGGAGCTCATCTCTGAATGCCGGATTATTTCTACCATAGTTTTCTGATGGATAAATCTTATAATTATTGTTATCTGTTTTTCCGGGTATTGAAGGCATGGCAAAGAGATACGAGCCTACAATGCAAGTGGTTAGAAAAATTAAAATCGTTCTTTTCATTATCCCATCCTGTTTCTACACACAAACACCCTCCTATCGGTAAAGACAAGAGGGGTTTTGAGTTGTTTTTATTAACTACACTAAAGATTTATATGGCTTATACTTTTCCAGATAAAATATCTTTTTCGTTACATTTACACATATCCACAAAATCATACTTAGGTGCCCATGTATTGGCTTTGGAATTGCGAGCACGAACAAGTTTAACCTTTTTAATTTCCTGGTTACACTTAGAACAAATTGTCTTTCCCTCAGTACTGATCTCGTGAGCAAGTTTTGCGGAAAATGATCTTGTTTTTGGCATCTTACTCTCCTTATAATTCTGTTATTAAATTCTTTCGATATACTCTGATGAGCGAGTATCAATTTTTACTTTATCACCGATTGCTATAAAGAATGGAACCGTTATATTTAATCCTGTATTGGTTGTAGCATTTTTACCACTAACGGATGCGGAATTTCCTTTTACATTAGGCTCACAATCTGCTATTTCTTGAGTTACAGTTGTAGGTAATTCAATTCCAAGAATATTTTTTTCTGGATCGAATCTCATGGCAACAGTCATATTTTCGATAAGGAATTTATCCAGATCTCCAACTACTTCTTTAGGAACTGACATCTGTTCGTAACTTTCAGTATCCATGAAAACATAGAACGTTCCATCAAAATAGAGATATTCTTTTTTCTCTTTATCAACTCTTACATCTTCTAATTTCTCGCTGGTTCGGAAGGTGTTATCAATAACTTTACCGGTTTCTACATTCTTAAGCTTAGTACGCACAAATGCTGCACCTTTGCCTGGTTTTACATGTTGGAATTCAATGACTTCATAAAGGCCGTGTTTAAACCTGATGATTAAGCCGTTCCGGATTTCTGATGTTCCTACCATACTTTCTCCCTAACCATTTTTACAACTAATCACATAAAATAAATCTAACTATATGCAATCGAGAAAGTTAAAAAAAATTGTTGGGTAATTATGGCAAGAAAAATTTGTTGAGAATGCTATATAGAATGATTTGCGAGGTTCATTATGGAAAGATTAAACATCAGACCTTGCTAGGTTTCAATTTCGTAAGCAGAAAAACAAACATTGTCATTCACGCAACAGAGGGAATTTAGAAACCTACTTGAAATTGTACGTCTCTATTTTTAACTCTACAGTTAATAATTTTCTGAATAACTAAGATAATACAAAATTTATCATTTTTTTTCGCAATTTCTTTCTGTAATCTAAATGTTAATATAATAATCAGTTAGAACAACTATAAATCATTCAAACGCAAAACATAAATATTTTTTTTGAGTGGTTGTGTCACAATTTCAGGATTTTCGACATATATAAGTAGAAGTAATAATCACATCCAAAAAAGGAATAAAAAGTGTTAATAAAAAAAATGAAACTTAAATACTTAACAAGTTTACTCTTTACAGAAAAAGACAATTTAGCAGTTTTAGAAAGTGGAGTTGAGGGTCCCCATTTTTTAGGCCACTTTCAATGTGTTAATTTCTTTAACTTTCTTTTCAAAAGTCAATCTAAATTTCTCTGGAGTTAAGTAACCCAGAGAACTGTGAGGTCTGTTAATGTTATAATCCTCTTTCCATTCTGAAATTACTGTTCTGGCTTCTAGGAGTGAATTAAATAAATTAACATTCAGACACTCATCTCTCATTCTTCCGTTAAAGCTCTCAACAAAAGCATTCTGCTGTGGCTTGCCTGGTTGAATAAAACTCAGATCGATACAGGTACACCAGATACTTTAGGTTTATTCCTACCACCATGGGATCTATTGCAAAATCACAGAGTTTGGGATGGAGATGAAAAGGGAACTGCAATAATTGATATGGGTTGCTATGAGTTTGGTGCTCCACCTGTTGGCGTGGGAAATTACGAATTACCGATTACGGATTACCAATTAACTAACTATCCCAATCCCTTCAATCCTGAAACTAAAATTGTCTTCGATCTGCCCGAATCGGGAAACGTTAAACTGGAAATCTATAACATAAAAGGGCAAAAAATAAAAACTTTATTAGATTGCTACATGAGTCCTGGCAGAAGTGAAATGCTTTGGAACAGCAAAGATGATAATGGAAAAAGAGTTTCCAGCGGTGTATATTTTTATAAATTACAAACATAAAATAAAAAGATCACTAAGAAAATGATGTTGTTGAGATAGTGTAAATCGACGTTGCACGTCGATGAATAAGCGATCAAGCTGATCGCTGTACATTAATTATAAATTTCAATAACATCTAATAATTTTGGGCAATCGTCCCTAAAAAAATAGATTAGCTACAAAGCTCTTCCAATTGTTAAAACATAAACCTTATTTACCTTCTCTTCTTTTAAAATGGCAGCAATGGAATTAGCAGTAGCACCAGTTGTAAATACATCATCAACCAGCAGGATATTTTTGCCTTTTACATCAATTTTTTTATTTATACTAAAAGCATGTGAAACATTTTCCTTTCTTTGTACTTTTTTTAATTTTGTTTGAGTTTCGGTAAATCGTTTTCGCTTAATGAGTGTAGGAATGTGCTTCCAATTCATGTTTTTTGAGATTTCACGAGCAAGATATTCAGCTTGGTTAAAGCCCCTGTCGCGTTTCCTTACGATATGCAAAGGAACAGGTACGATATAGTCAACGTGAAGGAATGGAATATATTTGATAAGATACTCTTGGGAAAATTCACCAAAGAATTTTGCGATTCGGGTCATTTCATTATATTTAAATTCATGGATCAAATTCTGTACAACTATATTAAACATGAAAACTGAACGGGCTTTATCAAATTGAAATTTATTTGTATCACAAACCCAACATTTTTTTCCTGCTTTTGGAGCTCCGCAAACATTACAAATATCCTCCAAAAATTCAAGCGATTTTACACAGTCTAAACAAATAGTTTGCTCACTTATTAGAAGTCGTTTTTTACAACTAAAGCAAATTTTTGGAAAGAAAAGTCCGATGAAAGTTTGCAAAAAATCCATATCATTCAAGCTCTTCTTCCGTCTCATATTCGAAGCTACTTTTTTTCTTTGGTTTTACGGCAAATCCAAGTTGAACAAGGTAAGGTTCATCTGGTTCCCAGGTCATCAAAGCCCATGAATATAATGAGCGCAATTTCTTTGAATCTTCTTTGAAAATCTCAACTTGTTTTTCTACTGCCTGAGCAGAAGTTGATCTGCTATTTGAATGAGCCTTTTCAAAAATTGCTTCAGATTTTTCAAGTAAAGTTTCTAGTTTGATCATAAAATCTTCAGGGACAAGATTGAGGTCATCTTGCTCTTTTTGTTTGTAATAAGACTTTAACATTTTCTTTATTGTAATGATTTTTTCACGACGGTTTCGGGGGAATTTTATATCGACTCCATAGCGGTGCAATATTTTTGAATCGTCAGAATATCTATTCTGGATCAAACGTTTACAACGTAAATAATATTTAAATGTTTCTTCATCTATCTCTTTCAAATCAAAAAAAATATTGTTATTCAAATTCTTTTTTTCTTCAACCTTTTTTAGGATACTCTGCCATCTATTCGGGGCCGACATTCCCCAATCAAGTAACTCCTTCGGAAGTGATAAATGTCCTGACCAATCAAGAATATAATTATTTATAATTTTTAATCTCTCAGTCCGAAGTGCGTAAGTATCATTAGTAAAATAATTATCTTTAAATTTGGGCATAAAACCTCCTGTTTACCTTATCGTCCCCTTGTCATACGAACAAGAAATCTACCAAAGACAGACTAATGTCTTTTATGAGGATAAACAAATGTACGTCAAGAATAAAATGATAGTGGCAATAGTATGATTAAATGTATAACAATAGAATATAAATAAATAGCTATTGTGTAGAAGTTAATATATTCTTATTATAAATAAATTAGACTTTAGTTTTGTGTGTATGCTTTAAAGTAGTAAGTAATATTTGTCTAACGATACCATAGACGATATATATTAGCATCCAGAAGATGAAAATAAAATAAGAAAATTCGATAGCTAAAAGTATGCTAATGATTGCCAAAGAGATGAAAAATATTGATTCTTTTGATAGTTTTTTTCCTTTCTCAAGAGGTAAATATTCTATCTTGCTTATCATTAAAATTGAAACAAGAAAAGTAGAAATCAAGAGAAGATCAACGATGAAATTTCCATCTTGAAAATACGCATTAAAGATAATAAATGAAGCGATCATTCCGGCAGCAGCAGGAATTGGTAATCCGATAAAAGGTTGTTTTTTTGAAGTGACATTATTTTTTAAGGAGAATCTTACTAAGCGAAAACCTCCACAAAATACATAGAAAATCGATACTGCCGCACCAACAAAATTTACTTCATTCAGCAAACTGGAATACGCCAAAAATCCGGGAGTAACTCCAAAGGTGACAAAATCGGAAAGAGTATCAAATTGAGCACCAAATTTACTTTGGGCATTTAGTAACCTAGCAAATTTTCCATCCAAATAATCACAGATCATGGCAATTCCTATTAGCCAGGCGGCCAAATAAAAATCACCTAGATTTATTAAATGAAGAGCGGATAATCCCAAAATTAAACTTAAAGCCGTGAAAGAATTTGGAACCAGATATTTTAAATTTATTGTGTTCATTTAACCGCCAAAATTGTTTCGCCAGCTGTAACTTTTTCACCAATATTTATTTCTATCTTCCAATCATCTGGAATCCTACAAAAGCCATTTGCAGAGGAAAAAATTATGCCAATTAATTTTCCAGCAAGGTCTGGCTGATCTTCAAAATATTTAACATGTTTAGAATCAATATTCACTTCAATATTTTGGCCAGCATAACGTAAATCTGCAGAGTGAAAAATTCCCTTTTTTATGGTAATTAAATTATTTTCAATTTTAGTAATTTTTCCATAAATTGGTGAGAGTATAATTTCATTTTTAGTTGTGGGTGGATGATTTCTGTTAACTCTGAATTTCATAATTATAAAAATGTACCAGAGAAGTCCTATAATTGAAAGATATTTAGCTTGATCAAGTTCAAAGATTATATTTAGTCCAAAACTGATTGCAATTAATAAAATTGGAAAAATTGCAGCTTTATATTTAAGCTTTTGGAGTTTTGTTAAGTATTCAACTGGAGTATAATCTAACATCAAAGAATTCCAATTCTATCAAAAATGAAATTAACATTCTTATAATATCTTTCATAAGAGAAAACATCACGTAGTTCCTCTTCAGAAAGTAATTCATGGATTTCTTGATCAGCTAGAATCAAATCTTGGAATGGTGTTTTGGTTTTCCAGCATTCCATAGCATTTCGTTGGACTAGGGTATATGAGCGTTCCCTGGAAATTCCTTTCTTTGCTAGTTCTAATAGAATAACTTGAGAGAAAACCAAACCGTTTGTTATCTCAATATTTTGCATCATTTTATCTGGGTAGACCAGTAGATTCTCTATAAGTGGAATCATTTTGTTCAACATGTAATTCATTAAAATTGTAGAGTCTGGTAAAATTACTCTTTCAACTGAAGAATGGCTGATATCTCTTTCATGCCAGAGCGCATTGTTCTCTAAAGCCGCGATAGCGTTAGAACGCAGAATACGAGCCATTCCGCACATACGTTCGGTAATAATTGGATTACGCTTATGTGGCATAGCTGATGAACCTTTCTGTCCCTTGGAAAAGTTTTCTTCCACTTCAAGAACTTCTGTTCTTTGCAGATGACGGATCTCTGTAGATATTTTTTCTATAGTTGAACCAATTATGGCTAGAGTGTTCATAAATTCAGAAATTCTATCTCTTTGAATTACTTGAGTAGAAATATTTACCGGATCAAGACCGAGATATTTGCAGGTGATTTCTTCAATTTCTGGAGAGAGATGAGCATAATTTCCCACAGCTCCAGAAATTTGTCCTACAGAAACTATAGCAATTGCATTTTCTATTCTAACAATATTTCTTTGCATTTCATCAAACCAAAGAGCATATTTAAGCCCAAATGTTGTTGGCTCAGCATGGATCCCGTGCGATCTCCCGATACAAAGTGTATTCTTGTACTCACGAGCTTTCATTTTAAGAATCTCAGAAAATTTCTGTAAATCGCGCAAGACAAGTTCACCAGCCTGTTTAAGTTGGATAGAGGATGCAGTATCTAACACATCAGAAGAGGTCATTCCAAAATGAATCCAACGGGCAGAGGGACCGACATATTCCGCAATATTGGTAAGAAAAGCTATTACATCATGATGAGTAACTTCTTCAATCTCCGCAATTCTCTCAACATCAAAATCAGCTTTTTCGACAATAATATCAAGATCTTCTTTAGGGATTATTCCCATTTCATTCATAGCTCTGCAGGCTGCTATTTCAACATCCAGCATACATTGAAACCGATTTTGCAAATCCCAGATTTTGGTCATTTCTTTTCGTGAATATCTATCTATCATAATATACCTCAGAACTGCTTTTTGTTAATTCGCAATTCATCATTTTAGTCTTTTTATTTCTTCGTTAGGATGTGTGATTTTGTCAATTTGAATATTTGTAATGTCTATTCCCTCTTTATAAAAGGTAATTGAATCAAGATCTTGCAAATAATTAAATGATATTTTTGTGGCATTAGTATTACTGCGGATCTCACTAATTTTCATATCATCAGAAAAAATAACATTAGTATCTTTATACCTAAATTTTTGATGTTCAATTATTTCATTTTTTATTGCGTACAAATCAGATAACTTAAAAAAAATAGAAAGATCAAGTTCCTCATTGTTTCCATGATTAAGCTGATTTATTTGCTGATCGGGGGTGCGGATTGTCAAAATAGAGTCATAATGAGCAGAAATGAATGGTGTTGGCTGCATTCCAAAAATTCCCGAATCATAGATATCTATCCTGAAAGCAGAATTATTTTTTCTAATCGTTATATTTTTTCGAAAAACAAAACTTTTATAATTTGCTTCTATAACTCCATCGATGCGGATATTTTCCCAGAATTTAAGTTGGGTATAAAGCAATTTCTCCTTATCTTCTCCTGCAGTATTAATAAAAAATACACAATTAGTAACAAAAAAAGATAATATTAGTAAAAGAAAAAACTTATTCAGTTTCATCTTTTTTAACTCGAAGAATTAACCCAATTCCGATCATACTTGAGACAATCATTAATGTACTCAATATTTGTCCCATTGTCATGAAACCAATTAGATGACCAAGTTGTACATCGGGTTGACGAACAAATTCAACTAAAGTTCTAAATATGCCATATAAACCTATCCAGCTCCAGAACACAATCCCCGGTCTTTTAACTTTTCGGAACATAATGTAGGTAATTACAAATAACAAAATACCTTCTAAAAATGCTTCATAAAGCTGTGAAGGGTGACGAGGTAATTGTTGTGGGTCAGAGGGGAATATCATTGCCCAAGGTACGTTTGTAGCACGTCCCCATAATTCACCATTTATAAAGTTCCCTAATCTTCCCAAAAAAAGTGCAATAGAGGCAAATGGTGCAACGGGGTCAGCTAATTCATAAAAACCATAATTATGTTTTTTGCAGAAAAAGTATCCAAATACTAAAACTCCAATTGCTCCACCATGGAACGACATCCCACCTTGCCAAAC
>Ga0307988_1000392_pt1 | contig 31263 bp, 24 predicted proteins | sample EllFjometagen183_FD_203166 | JGI IMG/M metagenome (GOLD analysis project Ga0307988, IMG submission 203166) | Marine microbial communities from Ellis Fjord, Antarctic Ocean - #183 | ecosystem: Environmental > Aquatic > Marine > Unclassified | place: Southern Ocean | collected 2014-10-08 | reverse complement strand
CATATCCAAGGAGTTGGTATCGGACAATGCCGACCGCAAGGTCTTCAATGCACGAATCAATGCGATTCCGGCACAGTATCAAAAGATTGGGGTTGATAAACCACTTTCTCAAAAAAATAATCTTGATACTCCATTGCTCCAAACCGCACATAAAACATTAAAGGAATTTGAAGGAGAAACTGTCGGAAACGCTAAGTTTCAGCAATTCCGGACACTTTACCACCAGATGATGCTGGGACAGTCGATGCGAAAAATGCTTCCTCCCGTACTACTCGGTCTCTTTTGTCTGTTGATGGTACTTGCGATGATTTCTACTGACGATTCACGTATATACAGTGCAACAATTACGCTCACGCAGGATGTAGTCATGCCGCTTCGAAAAAAAACGTTCACTCCTAAACAACATGTCTGGGTATTGCGTATCGTAGCAATAAGTATTGGTATTTTCTTTTTCTGTGGCTCTTTCTTTATGGCGCAGTTGGACTATATCCAGCTTTTTGTCACGCTCATGTGTACCATGTGGCTGGGTGGCTGTGGCCCAGTTATGATTTTTGGACTTTACAGCCGCTTCGGAACGACAGCTGGTGCATTTACCTCATTAATTACTGGAATGGTGATGTCAGTCGGCGGTATTTTAATTAAGCGCAACTGGGCAGATGTTGTTTATCCATGGATTAAGGAAATAAACCTTGTCGAACCACTTGACAATTTTCTCTCTACTGTCTCCAGCCCGTTAAATCCTTATGTCGTCTGGGAAATGGATCCAATCAAGTTTCCAATTAACAGCTACGAATTTTATGTAATCACAATGTTGGTCACGCTTTTTCTTTACTGCGTTGTATCATACTTAACAATGAAAACCCCATTTAATCTCGACCGTATGCTTCATCGCGGCAGATATAATCTTGATCATGACAAGAAAGAACGTCTTCATTGGTCGTTCCGCACAGTTTTTAGTAAAATGCTCGGTATCACCAAAGAATATACCACCGGAGACAAAGTCATTGCCTGGGGATTTTTTCTCTACAGTTTTGTTTGGGGGTTCGTCATTACATTCGTTGCCGTCATTATCTGGAACGTTTTTTCTCCCTGGCCAGTCAAGTGGTGGGGGACTTACTTCTTCATTGTCTATCTCGTAATACCTGGAATCATGGCAACAATCTCAACATTTTGGTTCGGCATTGGCGGATTTATTGATTTGCGCCGGCTTTTCTGCGACCTTAAAGCGCGGGTAGATAACCCACTAGACAATGGTCAGGTCGATGGACATATCTCGGTCGCCGACAAAGCTCAGTTTGAAGAACTAAAGCATACAACAGAAGAAAATGAATGATAACTATAATATTTTAATTAATAGAAGGTTTACTCAGATGACCAAACAAGCAAATATTATTTTAATCTGCGTTGACCAGTGGCGGGGTGATGCTCTGGGAAGTGCTGGACATCCTGTTGTTTCTACGCCATTCCTTGACCAGTTGGCAACAAATGGCGTTCGCTTCAGCAATGCCTTTTCATCATGTCCGAGCTGCATTGCAGCTCGTGTTGCTCTGTTTACTGGATTATCTCAGGAGAGCCATGGACGTGTCGGCTACGAGGATGGAGTTGATTGGAATTACCCTGTAACCCTCGCAGGAGAATTTTCCAGAAACGGTTATCACACTCAGTCAATCGGCAAAATGCATGTCTATCCTGAACGCAACAAAGTCGGATTTAACGATGTTCTGCTTCATGACGGCTTTCTCCATTTTGCACGTAAAAATTGCGTGGACCTAGCAGAAATAGATGACTACATACCTTGGTTAAGGGAACAAACCGGTCGCTCCGACGCTGACTATTTCGAAAATGGAGTCAATTGTAATTCCTATGTGGCTCGTCCATGGGATAAAGAAGAATATTTGCACCCCACTAATTTCATAACATCCAGTTCAGTTGATTATTTAAAAAGCCGTCGTGATGAAGAATCGCCGTTTTTTCTTTTTGTTTCCTATCACAGACCGCATCCTCCATACGACCCGCCAGCTTGGGCGTTTCAACAATATTTGCTTGACGAAATGCTCTCGCCGCCGATTGGAGATTGGACAGATATTTTCGAACTTTTCATGCAGAATGGAGACCCAACCGCGGCTTTTTGTAAAATACCTGACCGAACACTACGTTTAGCGCAAGCGGGTTATTATGGGCATATGACTCATATTGATCACCAGATAAACCGCTTGCTCGAAAGTCTGGTCGAGTTCGACTTAGAAAATACTTATGTTTGTTTCGTTTCTGATCATGGCGAAATGATGGGAGACCATAATTGTTTCCGCAAAGCCTTACCGTATCGCGGTTCAGTCAGTATTCCATTCTTGCTGTCTGGTCCAACTTCTTGCAACATTCAATCCGGACTAGTATCAGATATTGCTGTCGAATTGCGTGATGTTATGCCAACTTTGTTGAACTGTGCAGGTCTTTTGGTTCCCGATGGTCTTGATGGCAAAAGCTTGCTTCCTGCTGCCTGTGGTAATCCAGAATCGGTTCATAATTTTATTCATGGGGAGCATGCCTACGGAGAGACATCCAATCATTGGCTTAGTGATGGTAAAGAAAAATACATTTGGTTCAGTCAGCTAGGCAAAGAGCAATTTTTTGATTTAGAAAATGACCCAGAAGAATGTCACGATTTATCTGCCACGAGTCCACGCCTTGCTTTCTGGCGTGAACGATTTATCAACACAATAAAGGATCGTCCTGAAAGCTTTGTTGATGACGCTGGAAATCTAATATCAGGACGCCCAGTCTCTCCCATACTCAATAATATAATCAAACAATAATATTTTAGGAAAAACTATGACTGCAACACCAAATTACTTATCAGATTACAAAGAATTATATCAACAGAATCCGCGTCAAGCTAACCTTGAATGGTTCAAGAATGCTAGATGGGGATTGTTTATGCATTACGGACTCTATTCTCAAATGGCTAACGGCGAATGGATCATGTATAGACATGATCCTCCAATTCCCATAGCGGAATACGAGAAGTTATTTGATTCGTTTAATCCTAAAAACTTTGATGCTGATTTTATTACTGACTTGGCTCTTGAAGCTGAAATGAAATATATAAATATTACTGCCTGTCATCATGAAGGCTTTTGCTTATGGAAATCAGATACCGAAGCATATAACAGCTATAATGCCTGTAAACGAGATCTAGTACGAGAACTAGCTGAACAATGTGACAAAAAAGGTCTTGGATTTTTTGCTTATTACACTCATGCCCTGAACTGGCGACATCCTTATGCTATCCCCAGGGATATTCTTGAGATGGGACGTCCAGATTATGATTTTAATGATCCGTGCTACCTGTTCAAAAAAGATGAAGATGTGGCTAAATACTGGGAATATGCCCATGCCTGCATGAAAGAGTTGCTGGAACTGGAATATCCATTGGCTGGTATTTGGCTGGACATCATTTTCGGCTATTACAAACAGCCAGAATTTATCAGAATAGAGGATACTTATAAATTGATACGTGAAACCAGACCGGATATCCTGTTAGCATTCAAACAGGGCGCAACCGGAACCGAGGATTTTGCCTCGCCAGAATTCTCATTTAGTTCCATGGGCGACCATATGCGTAAAATTGGCTGTGAGGAAGGCGCAAAACTTGCCGATGCAGCCTGGGAAAAGAATCGCACAAAACATAATGAAATTTGCATGACTTTACAACGTCAACAATGGGGGTATGCCAAAGGAATGGAACATTACAATGCCGATGAAATTTGGTCCCGCCTAGCTTACGCACTAAAAAACAATTGTAATATGCTCACCAATACCGGACCATTGCCGGACGGCTCAATTCATCCTGATGATGTAATATCATTACGTGAAGTCGGTAAACGAATCCGCGAAAAAGGCTGGCCAACACCAGATGAAGCAATTATCCCTGACTCATGGTCTGCGCCACAAAAAGACGATAACGTTGCTGCCGTTGGTTAAAATATTATTATTTTGCATGTCAATAAAACATCAGATTTATTATTACAATATAAATTATATTTTGAAAAATTACTGTAAAATGAATTAATAGAATTATTTTTATAGTGTTGCAATAAATAGCGATTTCACTTCTAACTTTTTTACAATGTCAATGGATTTATTACACGCTTTGTCGTGTAATAAGCCAGTTTGAATTAAGCTATAGTTCAAACGATAATTTGTATGTCTTTTTCGGTTATGCTATTTTTTAATCACGAATATTGGAAGGCGCATGACCGATTATGCTTTTGAACTGTTTGGAAAAAATGTACTGATCGGTGTAGCCTAACTGGATAGCTATTTCTTTTATTGAAATATCTGATTCCTGTAGCAAGTATTTGGCGTAATTCATTCGCTGGGATACTTGATAACTTTTAGGGCTTATTCCATATTGACGCTTGAAAAGAGTAGTGAAATATTTTCGTGAGATACCAGCTTTTTTTGCTAATTCATTAATGTTATTACGTTCAAGAGGATGTGTTCTGATCCATTCTCTAATCTTTTCCAGACTGCTTTCCGGTTTGTTAACTGTACCTTTTTGTACTTCATATAAAGTACGGCACAAGAGAGTATGCAACAAGGATGATATATTTGAATTGACAAATGAATCTTCTCTTAGATTATATAAACGAATAATTTCTAAAAACAAAAATTCAAGTTCATCAGGATTTATGCTGTTATAAGTATAATACAGGCTGTCGCTAAGTGCTTTTAATTGCTGATTGCTGTCATTGTCATAGAAACCAAAGCGTATAGGTATAATCATTAATGGATTAGATAAATCTTGTTTACCCTCATAATATGCGCTACCGCCGACAAATACAACTTGTCCTCGCTTGAGCTGAAGTTCATGTCCATCTAGATTATAATATCCACTACCGCCACGCACAAACAATAAATGATAATCTTGAATATAACGTTTTTCGATTTGCCATAATGGCGGAACCTTTACGTTACACCCTGTGTGAATTTTAAGATGATACTTTTCCGGGACATTGCCGAATAAATCTTTAATTTTATCCATTTTTAACATCTATTTATCTCATTTTACCATTTAATTATCTAATAACATACAGTATATTTCATAATAGTTCAATTTTAATATTATATTTTTTTAACATCACATAAGGGTGAGTATGAATGAAAACAAAGCCTAATATTGTATTCTTTTTTACCGATGATCAACGTTTTGACACCATCAACGCACTTGGAAATAAAAAAATCATAACGCCGCATATTGATAGCCTTGTTAATACTGGGGTTACATTTACTCACGCGCACATCCCGGGCGGAACAGTGGGTGCGGTATGCATGCCTAGTCGAGCAATGATTCACAGTGGAAAAAGTCTTTTTCATCTAAAGAATTCAGGCTCATCTATTCCTGCAGAGGATTCATTACTAGGTGAAACTTTGAAAAACAATGGATATCGTACTTTTGGTACAGGCAAATGGCATAATGGAGCAGAAGCTTACGCCAGATCCTTTACTGATGGTGATGAAATCTTTTTTGGCGGCATGAACGACCATTGGAATGTGCCTGTTCACCATTACGATCCGACTGGCAAATATAATAGTCTTTTACCTTATATTGAAGATTATATACATAAGAATGAGTTGAATTATCTTAATGCGGACCATGTAACAAACGGCAAGCATTCCAGCGAGCTTTTTGCCGATGCCTCAATTGACTTCATAGAAAAATACGATAGAGATAATCCATTTTTCATGTATATTTCATTTATGGCTCCGCATGATCCTTGTTCTATGCCTGAAGAATTTCTAAAAATGTATGATGATATTGATATAGAATTACCGCCAAACTTTATGGGTGGGCATCCTTTTGATACTGGTGCTCTAAAAATTCGTGATGAAATGCTTGCTGAATTTCCACGCGACCCGGAAAAAGCAAAAATACGTATCAAGGAATATTATGCTATGATTACTCATGCCGACCATGAACTCGGGCGGGTAATAAAATCTTTGAAAGATGCTGGAGAGTTTGAAAACACTATTTTTATCTTTGCCGGAGATAATGGACTAGCAGTAGGACAACACGGTTTAATGGGTAAACAAAACTGTTACGATCACAGTATGAGAATTCCATTTATTTTTTCCGGACCAGGTATCCCTGAAAATGTACAAAATGAATCTTTAGTATATCTTCTAGATATTTTCCCGACTTTATGTGAACTGCTTGATATTGAAAAACCTGATAATATTGATGGCATTAGTCTCAAGAGTGCTTTGCAAGGCGCAGACCAGGAAGTTCGTGATTGTGTCTATTTGTCCTACCTTGACTGTCAAAGAGCAGTGAGTGACAAGAACTTCAAACTTATTGAATATGTCATTGACGGCGAACATACTATGACTCAACTTTTTGACCTAAAAAAAGATCCATGGGAATTAAATAATCTAGCAGAATTAGATGCTTATTCAGAAAAACTCAATGTAATGCGTTCAAAATTATTAGAACTTCGGAGTGAATGTGATGATACAGACGCCCCGTTTGGACAGACTTTTTGGAATGCATGTAAACTTAACTAAGAAAAACGAACTCAGATTAATATATGTACTTTATTGATCACATAGAGAAAGTCTGTTCCTTTAAATACACAAACAAGATTATTTTATATGATTGCAAAAATTATTGATTTAGCTACTAACTTTTTGTAATAACTATTTGCTCTTTAATTTTGATATATTGAAATTTTTCAAGCTAAAAAGTGACATACCGACCGGCTGAAAGCTCATCAAGATTTAGGTTAATTTCACGGAAAAAAATAACTATTAAACTAACCAAAATTTGCATGTCTTTTTCAGCGATACGATTTTAGAAATATTAATATTTTTGACATGTTTTCTTAAATATTCAATATTTTTTGTTGTAAAGGTTGATTATTTTTATTCTCGATTGTATTATATATATAATGATATTTTATATATAACAAACTAAGGAGAATAAAAAATGAATGCATTTGAATTTATAATGCCGGGCAAGATTGTTTTTGGTGCTGGTAAGTTTAACGAAAATGGAGCTTTACTTTCAGAATTAGGAAAGAAAGGTTTAATAGTATGTGACGCTTGGTGTAATAGCACTGGTTTGCCTGCTAAATTAGCTGAAATTATGCAAACTGCTGGACTTGAAAGCGTAATTTATGACGGTGTTATTCCTAATCCTACTGTCGAACTTATTGATGTTGGAGCAAAAATAGCTGTTGATTCTGCATGCGATTTTATTATTGGTCTTGGCGGCGGTTCTTCAATGGATACCGCAAAAGGTATTGCTGTTGCCGCCACTCATGAAGGTTCGGTTTGGGCTTACGCGATGGGTGAAAAAGATATTACTACTGCAACTCTTCCGATTGCGGCGATTTCAACGACTTCCGGCACCGGTAGCCAATGTACTTGCTTCGCGGTAATCAGTAATCCTGAAACCAAACAGAAACCGGGTATGGGGTCACCTTATGTTTTACCTCAACTTGCAATCGTTGATCCCGAATTAATGCTTTCCGCACCAAAGCAACTCACTATAAATACTGGATTCGATGTTTTTTGTCATGCGGTTGAAGCCTATACTTCAACTGCCGCCTCCGATCTAAGTGACATGTATGCTGAAAAAGCTTTGATGCTTGTCGGGCAGCACATGGAAACATGTTGTGAAGAAGGTGATAATCTGGAAGCCCGTTCAGGCATGGCACTTGCAGACACCTGTGCTGGTATTGCAATTTGTAACGGAGTAGTTACTTTGGCGCACGTAATGGCACATGTAATCAGTGGTCATTTTTGTGATATTCCACACGGAGACGCACTTTACAGTATATATAGTGAAACATTGAAATTTAACTCTCAGGCATTAGCGGAAAAACATAAATTTATTGCTAACGCTATTGATCCGGGTAACGACGATGTAGTTTCCGCTTTTGAAAACTTCTTTGGAAAATTTGAGTTTAATAACAAATTAAAAGAAAAGTTTCAGGAAAATCCTGATGTAGTCAATATTATTGCCGGAGATACTTTCACTTATATGAAAGGTATTGCCGAACTCAATCCGGTAGCCGCAAATGAAGAAGACGCTAGAAACATTCTTTCAGCATCACTAAAATAAGGGATTTTAATATGCCATTAGTTAATCCAATGAAAATGCTCGAACAGGCTCGTACAGAAGGCTTCTGTATCGGGGCATTCAATGTTGTCGACTATCTGTCTATTGAGGCAGTAGTCGCCACCGCTGAAGCTAAAAAAGCTCCGGTTATTATTCAAACTTCATCTGGAACGATAAAACGTTTTGGTATTGAAAATATCGTGACAATGGTCAAGATGTCGGCAAAAGATTCAACTGTTCCGATTTGTCTTCATTTAGATCACGGTACTGATGTTGAAGTGATCAAAGAAGCTATACATAAAGGATATAGCTCGGTAATGATTGACGCTTCAAAATATCCTTTTGAAGAAAATGTTGCTATCAGCAAAGAAGTAGTCGAAGAAGCCGCTTCTTTCGGTGTTGCAGTGGAAGGCGAGATCGGTATTGTCGGCGGAGTCGAAGACGATATTGTAGTCGAAACTGACGATGCGATCTATACCACTCCTGACGAAGCTATTGCATTCCAAAAACGTTCCGGCGTAGATTTCCTCGCGGCAGCAATCGGTACGGCTCACGGTTTTTACAAAGTCGCTCCGAAATTAGATATCAACACTTTACGTGAGATCAGTAACAACACTAATTTCCCATTGGTTGTTCATGGCGGAACCGGGCTTTCAGAAGATGTAGTTAAAGAGTTGGTTGAAGCTGGCGGTGCTAAGTTCAATGTTTCCACTCAAATCAAACAGACTTACATTGATTCGATGTACAACTATGTTGATGCCAAACGTGACGAATACGATATTTTGAAAGTTCTAGCTAATGCCAAAAAAGAATTAGCAGAAATGATCGGCAATTACATTTCGCTGCTTGGCGGAGAAGGCAAAGCCTAAGGAGATTAATTATGTACCCTTGTGATATGCACAGCCATACGCTCCGTTCTGACGGTAATGATACCCCTCAGGAATTGTTGAATAACGCAAAAAAAGCAGGACTAAAAGTTATCGCGATAACCGATCATGATACTCCTCCGCCTTTGGATATTTTAGACTACGCTGAAAATCTTGGAATAAAATACATTCCAGGCTATGAGTTTTCATGTGATACGAATGTTGACGACGTGCACATTTGCGGTTATGGACTTGACTGGAACCATCCGGCTCTCGCTGAAGAAGTCGCCGACGCACGAGCCAGCAAAAGCAATGCTTACCGTGAATTATGCGAACTTTTAAGCAAAAAAGGAATCACTGTTGACTGGGAAAAAGATATTCTCAAAGATGGACGCACTGCGGATGATGTTGAACGCAAACATATTTTCGAGGCTATCGCGGAGAAGGGCTACACTCCGACTTGGAGCGAAGCAAAATTAATGGTTCGTGATAATCCTGAACTTAATATAAAACGGCGCAAAATTAATTCTATCGCAGCAATCAAATTAATTCACGAATGTGGCGGAATCGCTATTCTGGCGCATCCATATTTGATTGACGAAACTGTTGCCGACGGAATCAGCCGGACAGAATATATTGAAATGCTTATTGCGGCTGGTATTGATGGTATTGAAGCATCATATACTTATGATAAAACTTCATATAAGGGGACTATGTCACCCGAGAAAATAGAAAAAGAAATCCGTGAACTTTATGCTGACAGATTGCTTATCAGTGGAGGTTCAGATTATCATGCCGGACATAAAAAAGGCAATGCCAAGGTCCGCAATTTGGGCGAACGTGGAATTTCAATGGAAGAATTCAATAAATTTAAAAATCTTTTATAAAAAACCGGATTGACCTCCGGAAAGGAGAAATATAATGCTTGATTTAAAAACACTTACTAAAGAACAACTCGCTGGAATGATGGATTATTCTATTTTGCCTAAATACACTCAGGAAAAAGAAATTCGTGAAGGTTGTGCTATAGCAAGAAAATACAATTTTGCGGCTTTTTACAGCAGTAGTCCCTACTGGACTCCAATCGTTGCGGAGGAATTGAAAGGCTATGACAATATCGAAATCGGTACAGGAATTGCTTTTCCATTTGGCAGCACTACAGCGGTCGTCAAAGCTCTCGAAGTCGAAGAAGCTATTAAACGCGGTTGTACGACTGTTGATGTGGTAATGAATATTGGTGCTCTGAAAGACAAGCAATATCAAGTTGTTGAAGAAGAACTAAAGTTATTTGTTCAAGCCGCTGGAAGCGCGGTAACTAAATGTATTCTTGAAGTTTGTTACTTGACCGACGAAGAAATCGCAGCCGGAAGCAAGCTGATCGAGCAAGCCGGCATTCAATACGCTAAAACTTCGACGGGCCAGTTTGAAGGACCGACAATGGAACAATTTCTGGTAATGAAAGAAACCCTTGCTGGAACTGATGTCAAACTCAAAGTTTCAGGAGTCAAATTTCCTCGTGCGCAAAACGCATTAGTTTTCATCAAAGCCGGAGCTGTGAGAATAGGTACTCGTGCGGCTGTAGAAATAGTTGAATCATACGATACTATGAAAGAAATTGGCCTTATTGGCTAAGGAGTAAATCATGTCGCAATATTTAGCTGGAATTGATGTTGGCACCACGGGAACAAGATGTTCTATTTATAATTTTAAAGGCAAGCGCTTAAGCAGTGAATATTTGGAATACCCTTCCATTTATCCGCAACCCGGTTGGGTGGAACAGGATATTTCTTTCATGATCGAACGTTGCATGGAGGCTTGCAGAGATACTATAAAAGCATCCGGCATCAAACCCGAACAAATTGCGTCAATAGGTTTTTCCACTCAACGTTCTGTGACTTGCCCCGTAGATGCGGATGGCAATCCGGTGCGTGATATGATTTCATGGCAGGATGCTCGAACTGGGGCTGAAGTCGAAGACATGCGTAAACTTATCAGTGATGAAGAATATTATACTTTGAGCGGTTTGCCGATGGGAACGACTTGGATTCTTTCTAAAATATTGTGGATGCGGAAAAATGAGCCGGAACTCTTTTCGAAAACCGCAAAAGTAGTTCAAAATCAGGATATTGTCCTACGGGCATTTGGCGCGGATGATTTTTTTACTGATATGAGCTGCATGCCTTTTTATGGTGTTTGGGATATTGAAAACGCCTGTTGGAATGATAAGCTGATGTCTTTATTTGATTTAAGTCCTGATTTTTTCGGAAAGCCAACTCCTCCGGGAACTCAGGTCGGAACAATCGGCGCAGATATTGCCGCCAAGACTGGTTTTGCTGTTGGAACTCCTATTTGCCTAGGCGCTGGTGATCAAAATTGCAGTGTAGTCGGAATGGGCTCAATTAAACCGGGAATGGCTACAGTAACGCTCGGAACAGCAGGATTGGCAATACTTACAACAGACCGTCCAGTTCCTGGTTTTGGTGGAATGATGATAACTCACCACGCAGTTCCCGGGCAATGGGAAGTCGAAGGCTTATCCAATGCCGCCGCGAGTTCTTTGCGCTGGTTCCGTGATGAGATCGGAACTCAAGAAAAAGAATTTGCCGCGAAAAATAATCTGGATGCTTATAAATTATTAGATGAACTTGCCGCGAAGAGCAGTCCTGGCGCAAATGGCGTTCTTTATATGCCTTATCTAGCGACAGCCGGAACGCCGCGCTGGAATCCTAACGCGCGTTCAGCATTTATCGGAATGTCGCTGGCGCATAATCGTGCTGATATGAGCCGAGCCCTTATGGAAGGTGTTGTTCTGGAAATTCGCGACATGATCGACAAATGGAATGAACAGGGAATGGAGGCTGAAGTTTTGAGACTCGGCGGTGGTGCGACAAAATCCAAATTATGGAATCAGATACAAGCTGATGTTTACGGCCGACCGGTTCAAATACTTGAGGAAAGTGACTCAACAGTTCTTGGCGCGGCTATTTTGGGTGGAGTTGGTGCTGGAATCTTCTCTTCTATTGAAGAGGGTGTTGAAAAAATGGTTCATGTCAAGGATGAAATCAAGCCGAATGCAGCTAATCACGCCATCTATGAAGAGATGTATCAGGCTTACCGTAGTGCCTATGAAGGACTGACTGAAAGCGGCACTTATGATTTATTGGCAAAAATTCAGGCAAAAATTTCCTAACGATACGGAAAATTTCCTAACAGGCTGTATAATATATTTAAATTGATAATTTATATATAAATAAGAGAATAATATGCTTAAACAAAAAAATAATTACGCTGTTCCGGCAGTTGATGGAATGATGGATATCGTTGAATTTCTGGCTTCACATAACAGGATGTGTGGTGTGACTGAACTTTCACGAGAGCTTGGCTTATCGACAAATCTAATTTTTCGTATCATGAAGTGCCTGACTGAACGCGGTTATGTTCAGGCTGATGCTGGTGGTTTGTATCAACTTAATACTGGATTTTATACGCTGGGAATGAAACTGCATTCACGTTTTGACCTGCGTAAACAAGCTCGACCATTTTTGGAAGAATTATGTAAAGTAACTGGCGAAACAACTCAGATACAAACCCCGGACGGCAATCGCATGTTGGCAATGGACGTCATAACTCCTGATAATGATTACTACCTGCAAGTCGTTCCCGGCAGCCGGGTTTATTTCCATGCCAACGCTTTTGGAAAATGCATAATGGCTTATATGGAAGAAGATGAACTGGATAGTTTATTGTCAGAAGGTTTACCGGAATTTACACCCAACACTATAACCAGCAAGAAGAAATTCAAAGAAGAACTCGAAACAGTTAGAAAAACAGGCTTTGCTTATGACCGCAATGAATACCTGATGGGAATTTATTGTATCGGTGCTCCAGTGTTTGATGCCAGCGGCAAAGCCATTGCCGGAGTGGGAATGACTGGCTTAGCAAGCAGATTCAACCGCACCAACATCAGCGCGTTCAAAAAAGCAATTAAAGAATGCGCTGTCAATATTTCCAAAGCAATAGGATATAAAAAATAATGAAAACTACATCACCAGAAGCGGAACTGCTTCTGAAGTTTGGTGAAGTATTTGCCGCGGGATTATTCGAAACCCCCGAAGCATCACAAAATGCCCGTTTTGCAAGAGCTATAAAACGGTATTTTGAACATGCAAAGCCATCGTACAACAATACTAAACTCTACCCTGCAGGTGATATAACACCGTGGAATTTAATTTTTGAACAAAAAATCGGATATAATTATTCTTTTTCATTAAGCGGCGGAGGCTTGGAAGAATATTTAACTCAATGCGATAATGAATCAGAACGCAAGACACTAAAGCAAATTATTGAAAAATTAAAAGTTTTTCAAAACATCCTGATTCCAGTACAGTTTCGCATTGGCGGAAGTGGCTATGTCCACTCTATTATCAATTATGAGCGGGTATTGAATGAAGGCTTGAGTGCTTATAGTCAGCGTATTGAAGAAAAATTAAATACAGGGACTGCTGAAGAACAAGATTATTATCAGGCTTTAAGCGAAATACTCAAGGCAATTATCCTGTTTCATTGCAAAGTGTCAGAAAAAACAAAAATTAAGGAATTTGAACAGGTTCCATTAAAGCCGGCAAGGTCCTTCCGTGAAGCAATGCTATGTTTTAATTTCATGTGGTATCTGGACGGTTGCGATTCTATCGGACGTTTTGATCAGTACATGGGTAAATACCTTGATGATGACCTGAAAAAAGGCGCGATTACTATTACAGAGGCGGAAGCTTTACTTGAAGAACTATGGGCTAATGTTGATGCCTGTAGTGGTTGGCACATGATTCTCGGCGGTCGTAATAAGCAAGGGCAGGATTCATATAATGAACTCACTTATCTATGTTTAAAAACGCTAAAAAAGTTTCGTCGTCCTAATGCTGGAATAAAAGTAACTCCAACAATGCCTGAAAGGCTTTGGAAACAGATTTTAGAGAATTGGAGCGACGGTGGAGTAAATCCGGCACTTTACAATGATAAAGGTTACTCAGACAATATTACACAGTACACAGGAGTTAAAGGCGATGATTTATATGAATTTGCCTTTGGGGGCTGTACAGAACTTATGTTCGGCGGTATGTCTAATGTTGGTTCCATTGATGCCGGAGTAAATCTTCTTTCAGTACTGGAAACAACACTTAAAGAAAAACTACTGAAATCTAATAATTTTGATGAGTTTCTAGAGATCACCAAACAGGATATTGCCGCACAAATAAAAGCCTGTATTGAGGCTTCAAATAAGAATCAGGAGTACATGGCGCAATGCCGCCCACAACTTATTAGAAGTTTATTCACTGATGACTGTATTGACAGCGGTAAAGAGTTTAACGCTGGAGGTTCCAGATACAACGGCAGTGTTATAAATTTTGCAGGGATGACTAATGTTTTTAATTCGCTCTTTACTATAAAAAAATTATTCAGCGGAGAATTGCAGCTCAACAAAGAGCAGTTCCTAGAAATGCTTGAAGCTGATTATGTCGGTTTTGGAAAAGAACTGAAGCAAATTACAAGTTTTTGCAAATTCGGCAATGATCAGCATGAAATAGATTCTATGGCGATTTCTCTTAGTTCATTTATTTTTGATGAAGTTCACAAATATAAATGCTGGCGCGGAGAAGGTTTCTGCATTCCTGGAGTTATCATGTTTGTTACCTATGTGGCATTAGGAGAGGAAGTTGGAGCTACACCAGACGGCAGACATGCTGGAACAGCTTTAGCTGATTCAGTCGGAGCAATGCAGGGAACAGACCGCCAAGGTCCTACCGCATTGCTTAAATCATGTCTTGCAATTCCACAGAAAAAAGGTATTGGAACGCTGGTATTGAATCTGCGTCTTGAAAAAAGTATGCTCAAACAAAAAGATTCTCTAAGCAAATTAAAAGCTTTAATTTTAACTTATTTTGAACACGGTGGACTGCAAATTCAAAGTACAATCGCGAATCAGGAAGCTTTAAAAAAGGCTTTTGCTGAACCGGATAAATATCCGAATTTAATGATAAGAATCGGCGGTTACAGCGAATATTTCAATCGCCTTTCAGATGAATTAAAAAAAGAAGTAATAAAACGTACAGTTTTGGAGATATAAAATGACTGACGACAAACGTGCAAAATTGCTTAGAACTAAAATTCTTGCAAATCAATTAAACAGAACAAGCCGCAAAGGTGATAATCTTGTTGTTGATGCACAATCTTTGAAACGATCTTCAAATATTGATTCGCAACAACTTCGCATGGGAATGCTGAATAAAGATCGACTCACTTCACTGCAGTTTCAAAAGTACGAGGCTTCTTTATTGTTCGGAAGCATAAAGCTGGTAAAACATTCAGAAACTGAACTGAAAGAAGCTGAAGATTTCTTTAAAAAACAGTTAGTTCCAGGCGGACAGAATGGTCATTGTGACGCGTGTTGGGATGATGTTCTTACACTTGGCATAGATGGGCTTATTCAAAAAAATGATGCTTTAAAAAATGAAAGTAAAGGCGAAACCGCAGATACTTATCAGTCTTTTGTTTACGCACTTGAAGGTTTATCGGCAATGATAGAAAATGCCGGTGCTGGAGAAAAGATAGCCCATGACCCGCCGGAAACTTTTCAGGAAGCAATTCAATTAATTTGGTTTGTAATGCTTGGAATAATGATTGGCGACAAAGTGCATCTGGTAGGACCGGGACGACTTGATAGTCGACTTTATGATTTTTATCAGAGAGACTTAAAAAAAAGAAATATCAGTTCTGACTACGCGTTAAAACTGATTGAAGACCTTTATTTTCTGATCAATGATTTTGAAAGTTCCGGTTTGGCGTATGGGGTGATGGTTGGCGGTCGCGATGCAAACGGCAATGATATTACCAACGACCTGTCGTATTTGTGTCTGGAAGCTTTGCGCCGGACAAATCTTGTTTATCCTACGGTAGGAATTTGTTGGCATGAAAATACACCTGACGCTTTGACTTCGCTGGCGGTCGAGCTTATTGCCGACGGTTATACCACCCCTGCATTTTTCAATGATGAGATTATTCAAAAAGGACTTTTGAAATACGGCGTGCCAAAAGCAGAAGCATGGGATTATATTAATTCAGCCTGTGTTGAGATTACGCCATGCGGTTCGAGCAATATCTGGGTGGCTTCTCCATACTTCAGTCTTTGTGAGATCCTGCTGAAAAAACTTAAAGATACGCAGGAAATCACAAGCTATGATGATTTTGTTGCCTCATATTTTGAGTTTTTGAAAACTAAAATAATCGAGGGCGTGGCAATTCAGAATGAACTTCGTGAAAGCCGTTGTCTTTATGGTAGAAAACCTTTACAGAGTGTGTTTACTCGCGACTGCATGGCAGGCGGTAAAGATATTGACAATGGCGGAGCCCGTTATAACTGGGTGGAATGTTCATTTGTCGGATTAGCTAATTTTGTTGACTCGCTGTTTGTTATCAAAGAAGAAATTTTTAATCAGAAAAATATGAATTTTGCGAAATTCAAGCAAATTCTGGAAGCTGATTTTGCGGATAACGAGTTCTTGCTGAAAAAAATACTTGAATATCCGAAATACGGGCAAAATAATCCAAGCGTCGACAAGGAAATTATCCGCGTCATGGAGTTTATTCAAAGTCAATGTGCGAATTTTAAAATGTTGCCTGATAACTCACCCTTTGTGCCAGGCTCTTTCTGCTGGATTATGCATCAGCGGCTTGGCGCGGAATGTGGAGCCACTCCCGATGGTCGCAAAGCAGGATTCCCTTTTGCAGATGGAGCCGGCCCCGCTCAGGGACGTGAAAAGTTCGGACCGACTGCGGCTATAAATTCTGTTACTTCCTGGGATCACTCGCCAATGATCGGCGGTTCGGCATTTAATATGAAATTTAATCAGTCATTATTTAATTCGCCTGAAATGACAAATAAATTGAAACAGCTTATTGTGGTTTTTCTAAAGCAAGGCGGATTTGAAACACAGATTAATGTTGTTGATAATTCAACTTTAAAGGAGGCGTTAGATCATCCTGAATTACACAATGACTTAGTAGTTCGCATCGGTGGCTATACCGACTATTTCACTCGCCTTTCACCAGAAATGCAGCAGGAAGTGCTACAAAGAACGGAATATAATGAATTATGATTACTGATAGAATAAAACGACTTCTTAAAAGTCTTAAATCACCTTACTCAAGAATTATTCTCGATGAAAATGAACAGCAGAATTTCATGGAAATAGCGTACCGGGCATATTCGAATAATCAAAACTTGCCGGAAATCCTGCGCCGAGCTGTATTTTTACAGGAATTTGCCTCACATATTCCAATTAATATCCTGTCAGATGAACTGATTGTCGGTTCACAGCGCTTTACGAGACCGAACTGGGCTGGATATTTATCTAAAGAAAAGCTTTCAGAATTTCGTGCACATAATAACCACGGTCATATTTGTATTGATTACGGTAAGGTATTGCGGCTTGGTATCAGTGGATTGCGTAACGAAATCGCTAAAATGCCTGAAAGTGACAATAAAAAATCTTTTGTACAAAGCCTTGAGGCTTTTGCTGTGTTTATCAGCCGTCATGGTTGTGCTAAACTGACAGAACAAGCCCCTGAAACTTTTCATGAAGCGTTGCAATTAGTCTGGTTTATACAAGTTTTTCTACATGTTGAAGGTAACGCCGCGGCGGTTTCATTCGGACGTTTTGACCAGTACCTTGGAGCTTTTCTTGAAGCTGATTTACAGGCAAAACGAATTAATGAAGAACAGGCTTTTGAATTACTTTGTTGTTTTTGTATAAAGTGTTGTGAGGGAGATGAATCTCAAAACTTAACCCTTGGTGGAGCTGAAAACAAATTATCAATTTTGATGCTTCAAGTTATGAGTGAATTGCAAATATGGCAGCCATCTATTTCTGTTCGTATTAGTACTAATACTTCTGAAGAATTTTGGGATCAAGCTTTGGATTTGTGCACTACAGGTATTGGCATGCCATCATTCTTCAATGAACCAATAGTAACTACTGCTTTAGAAAAGCTCGGTATCCCTGCAGAAAGAGCGGAAGACTGGGGAATCGTCGGATGTTATGAAGCATCGCCGCAAGGTGATTGCTATCCTCTTACTGTTGCTGGCGGTTTTGCCCTTCCTAAACTTCTTTGGGATTTTCTGCAGACAAAATCTGACGGAGATTCATTCGATTCATTTTACAACGATTTCAAAGTATATTTCAATAAATTCTATCAGCAGAAAATTCTACCTTTATTTGAACAACGTTGGCAGGATTTGCGTAAAAACTGCACATCCCCATTTGAGAGTATCTGCGTGAGCGGCTGTATTGAATCAGGACTAGCGGCGGAGGAAGGCGGCGCTAAATTTAACTTATTCGGTGTGAATATTCTTGGTTTGGGAACTTTGGTTGATAGTTTGCTTTCAATAAAAAAACTTATTTTTGAGGAAAAAGATTTTACACTCGACCAAATAAAACAACAGCTAAAAGATAATTTTCCAAATCAGAAATTGCTTTTACGTTGTCGTAATCTGCCAAATAAATTCGGCACAGACTCTGTGGAAAGCAATAATTTAGCACAAAATATATCTGCCTTTATTGCGGATATTGTCATCGATAATCCAATGCAAAATGGTGTTCAACCATATCCCGGATTTTTCTGGTTCGGGCAGGATATACATCAAAAAATTATGGCCAGCGCTGACGGGCGTTTAGCTAATGAACGCATATCATACGGTAGCGGACCTGGAATCTTTTTAAATAAAACTGATGCTACATCTGTTTTAAACTCAGTTGCTTGTGTGGATCATGCGTCTTGTGCCTGCGGCAATCCCTTAACTATCTCGCTTGATGGAAAAGATGTATCAGGAACGGACGGCAGGCAACGTATTCGTCAACTAATCGAAAGCTATTTCAAAAAAGGCGGCTTTCATCTTCAGTTCAACATTGCTGACCAGGATGATTTAGAAAATGCAAAAATAAACCCTGATAATTATCGTGATTTAATTGTCCGCATAAGCGGTTTCAGCGCAAATTTTGTATCAATTGATGAACCATGGCAGGATGCAATTATAGAACGCACAAAATTAGGGATGTAAAAAAATGACTAAAGAAATAACAGGTATGGTTTTTGATATAAAGAAATTTGCTATACACGATGGGCCGGGCATTCGGACAACGGTGTTTTTAAAAGGTTGTCCGCTTCGCTGTGCATGGTGTCATAATCCTGAATCGCAGAAGTTGGAAACGGAAATATCATTCATGCCGGAAAAGTGCATCGGTTGCGGCTGGTGTTTTGAAGTTTGTCCTCAGAATTGTCATCGAATGGAAGATGAACAGCATATTTTTGACCGTAGTAAATGCGTTGTCTGTGGGAAATGTGCTGAAAAATGTTATGCTCAAGCCATTGAGATTATCGGCAAAGAAACAAGCGTAACAGAAGTTATTGCTGAAGTTATGAAAGACAAAGCTTTTTATGATAACTCCGGCGGCGGCATGACTATTTCTGGTGGCGAACCTATGATGCAGTTTAAATTTACTAAAGCATTGCTCAAAGAAGCCAAAAAGAATGGATTGCATACTTGTCTTGACACCTGCGGCTATACGCAATTTGGAAAGTACGAGGAAATACTGAAAAACGTAGATATTTTCCTCTACGATTTAAAAGACACAGATCCGGCTCGTCATAAGGAATACACCGGGGTTGAGCTGGGATTGATTTTAGATAACCTGCAAAAACTCGATGATGCTGGAGCAAAAATGTATTTGCGCTGTCCAATCATTCCCGATGTAAATGCCGATAAAGAACACATAAAAGGAATTGCTAAAATTGCGGCAAAGCTTAAAAACCTTCAAGAGATTGATTTAATGCCCTATCATCCACTAGGCGAATCTAAACAAAAACGCATAGGTATGGATTCAAGTCCCAATTCAAAAGAATTTGCTGACCGCGATGAATGCGAAAAACTGCGTTCACTTCTGGAATCAAATTGCAATATCCCAATAAATATAGGCTAAAAAACAACGACTGCAATGATCTACGCGATCAGTTGCGCGTAACAGTACTGAGATTGGTATTTATTGCTACAATATATATGGCAGAGAGATTGAATCAGCATTATTACGTAACATAATAATATGCAGATTGCGTGCATTTTAAGCTGAATTTATTTCATAGGCATCATGCTGCTTTGGTAAAATAATGTATTTTCATTAAAAGTGGTTAAACTGTTGTTGTTATCCCCTAAAACCAATATAGAAAATATCAGAGAGATTGAAAAAAAACCATTGCGAGGCAGGTGCTTCATGTTTACCCCACAATGGATTTTTAGATCTGTGTTAAATTAAGAGGTTACTAGACCTTTTATTAAAGCTGTAATTCCGTCACTTAAACCGTTATTGCTATTTTGGCTGAAAATTTCCTTGCTTTTACCAGGATAGCCTTTTACATGTCCGTCTCCGAAAAGGAAATTTACGTAATCAGAATGATTCATTACACCAGCACGAACACCATCTGCGCTTGTAGTCATGTCAGAAGGAGTATTTTTTTCGTTTAGAATGTCTCCGGGAGCAGTAGTATTGCCTCCAGGAAGTATGGATGCTCCATATCCGGCAGACGCCATTAGACCAAAGTCGTTAAGGTAAAAATAACTGTGGTCTTTTTTGACTTGATCAACGGTGCTGGGACAAATATATACACCTGCATCAGTCAAAAAGTCATGCCTTACTAGTAAATTAAAGCCGCCTTTTTGTTCACTGTCATCTAGCGCTGTTCCATTGTATCCTTCGAAATGCTGCGGCAGTGGATCACCAGCATAAGTTCCATCATACGGGTAGAACTCATTATAATCACCAGTATACATCTTGACGGATAATCCGATTTGTTTAAGGTTAGATGTGCAGCTGATACGCCTGGCTTTTTCTCTCGCCTGATTCAAAGCTGGTAACAGCATTCCTGCGAGGATTGCAATAATAGCGATAACGACGAGCAATTCAATGAGTGTAAAACTTTTGAGTCTTTTCATTTAAGTTTTTCCTTTTTTAAAAGATTAATTTTATAATTTGACTTATTATTTAACTTGACAATATTTCTCCTTGTTTTTAAGTTTTATTAAAAAAATAGACGCTGTTATTATATATAAACGCACTTTGAATAGGAAAAGTTACAGATATTTCTAAAAAGAATTGTAACTTTTGATCTTCTGTATACGATTTATAATAAACGACGTTGTTATTTGATATAGTTTCTAATTGGAAACTTTGAAAATAGAGATTTTGATTGTATTTTAAACATATCGGGTTGATTATAAATATTATTTCCATCTGACGTGATAAAAAAATGTGTTGGACTTAAAATATGTCTTTTGATGAACCTGATTATGAAATAATAAAAAATATACTCGAAGGCAATAAAGACGATTTTGAGATTATTATAGACAAGTACCAGAATAAGGTATTTGCGATGATAGCTAAACGCATACCGCAGGATGACGTTTCAGACCTTGCGCAGGAAGCATTTCTGCGAATATATAAAGGCCTGGTTAATTATGCTCCTAAGCGACCATTTGAAAACTGGTTGTCTGTAATAACCTTACGAACTTGCTATGATTTCTGGCGGAGAAAAAGCCGAATTAAGGAGTTAACAGCTCCACATTTTGCTTATGAAAGTCATAATGAATGGCTTGAAAAAATATCAATTACGATGGCGTCTGAAGCTTTTTTAAAGACAAATCAGGTAAATGAAGCGAAAGAGTTGCTTGACTGGGCTTTGACAAAACTTTCTCCAGATGATCGAACTCTAATTGAAATGGTTCATTTGGACGGGCATTCTTTTAAAGAAGCCGCGGAAGTTTTGGAATGGAAACTTTCAAAAACTAAAGTGCGTGCGTTACGTGCAAGAAAGAAACTTAAAATTTTTATTTCAGAATATATGGAGCTTATTTGTAATGACAAAAATTGAAGATAAAAATAATATAATTGAAAAAGCTCTCCAGAGTAATTTTCAAAACAGACCGGCTCCCGAAATACCTAAGCAATGGCATGTTGAACTCAGGGGAAAAATAGACGAGCTGGAGGAAGAAGTGTTGTTTATCAAATACGAAAATCGAATTTGGGACCTGGCATGGATTTCGTTTGCTGCCAGTGTCTTTATTTTCATTAGTTTAATGTATTTTTTCAATAAAGAGAATTCTTCATTGCAACAAACAGTCAACAAGCAAATGTACGAATACCTAACTATGGAGAAGGAGTTTAGTTATGAAAATAAAAAAACATTATAAATTAATTGTCGGTGTTATTTTGGTATTTATTTCCGGCTTATTGATTGGAAGCGGAGTTGCTTATGTTGTTGTTAAAAAACAAAGCGAACGAGCTGAACCATTGCAAAAATTCAAAGCTGAAATCTTCAAAATAATGGTCCGGGATCTTAAGCTGACGCCAGAACAACAGACAAAAACTGGACTATTCCTTGATAAAGCTTTGGTGCGGATGAAGAAATTTCGCTTGAAGCACACGCCTGAAATACTTATGATAATAAAAGAAAATAATCAGGACCTGGCGAAGATACTCACACCTAAGCAATGGAAACTTTACGAAGGCTATCGTACTTATAAGCTGGATAAGACGCAAGAAAGTATATCGCAAGGGAAATGATTTTAGAATGTTGGCAAAAGGAACTTTAAAAAAAGAAATTACCGGGGCTTTGATATATGGCGCAATAGCTATGTTGGTGTAAGTTTTTGTCACTGGTATTCCACGCTTAATAAATAATAGTAAGAGCGCATTTGGATATGTTTCCGTCCTTATGTTTATTTTGTATATGATAGTTTACTGGACAGCGCCTTTTTTCTTCAGACAGCTTACTAAATTCAATATTAAAAATCGTTTTTTTAGGGCGTTTTGTATGGTATTTATTATTTATGGATATGAATGGGGATTTGGAGCTTTGTGTAAATATTTTGGTTATAGACCATGGACTTATACTGGAATGAAGCCAGCCTGGGTAACTTCGTTTAGCGATGGAAATATTACACTGTTATTCTTCCCGCTTTGGTATGTATACGCTTTGATCATTGAACCGCTGCTCAAAAGCCTACGAATAATGGTTGACGCTCTTTATGATAAAAACTATTTGACGTGGAAAAAATTCTGGGGTTTAACGGCTAATGAACAGCAATAATTGATTATAATATGAAATTTCTAAAAAAAGTATTTAGCTGGATTAAAAATCATAAACTTAAAGCATTAGGTCTTTTTTGTCTCGGATCATTTTTATTACTAACAGCAACTATTTTGACTGCCTGGTGTGTAAAAATAGTAATGGATAATCGAATATTTTCCGATTATGATGCTACAAAAATAAGCAATGCTAGAATCATAAACTCTAAAGATGAAAGCAATTATGTGATTTCAACGCTTGTTTTTAAGTCACAATGTACGGGCCGTGATGTTTCTGTAGTATCCATAGTGCCTAAAGCTGAGGGCAGGAAACCTGTTGTGCTTTTCCTTTACGGCTTACTGATGAAAGCCGAATTTATCAAGAAATATGCAAAAGAATTTGCTGATGCTGGCTTGGCTGTTCTAGTCATGGAAAATTATGATTGCGGTATGCGCCAGGGGGAAATGAATTTTGCCGGACTGTCAACCCTGAAAGATACACTAAAAATTTCAAAAAAGAAGGAGCAGATATTTCGTGAATGGATTGGATTCAGATACCGAAACGCCTGTGCGGTTACTGAGCTGCGGCAACTAATTGACGTGGTAAAAAAGCAAGCTGATCTAGATTCTAACAATATCTACGCATGGGGTATTAGTCTTGGAGTAATTGTAGCCAGCAATACTGGAGCCATTAGCCCTGATATTAAAAAATTTATTTTTACTATTGGTAGTGCGGACTTTTCTCAATTCGCAGCCAAAACTCCTATTAGAAAATATTTCCCTTCCTATGCAAGGCCATTTTTGCCTGCATTAGCGGCCGAAATACTATCACCTCTTGATCCGGTAAATACTATCGGCAAGCTTTCTCCAAGACCGATTTTATTTCAGGACTCAAGCAATGATGATCTTGTTCCTCGAGAATGCACCGAAAAGATGTATGAATGCGCAGGACTTCCAAAATCGCGAATGTGGTATAAAATTGGACATATGAAGCCAAACAAAAAGGAAATACGCCGAGCAATCAAAGATGGTATTAGCTGGTTAAAAACCAATTAACTAGTGGTCGAATTTTATACGATTACATCACCACCAACCACATGACTTTACGGCTATCATCGTCAAGTACTTCTAGTAATAGGAATTATATCTTGAGCTTTTTTGATTGCGCAATGTAATGTCCCTGTAAATATGAGCTAAAGTTACTTTGTCGTGTTGTTAAAAAATTTACGCGGACTGGTTCCTTTTAGTTGACGAAAGGTTTTTATAAAATATTTATCATTGGAAAAACCACAAATTCTGGCAACATCAGACAAAGTTCTATTGCCGTTTTCCAATATCGAACATGCTCGTTCAATGCGCTTTCCCCTTAGATATTCTATTGGCGAGCAATTACATTCCTTACGAAACGCGTGAAACAAAGTTGTTCGATCTATATTCAATAACGCGGCAAGCTCTGTAATATTTAATGCGGAATGTAATTGTGACTCAATTATTGCCTTTGCGCGATCAATAATCTGCTTACTTCGAGATTTCTGATAAGGCTCAGGATTGCATATAGCATCCGCTAGTCTGAAAAGTTCTGCTGCCAGTACATTTGGACGCAATTCCTTTGTAGCTTTTGCCATGCTTAGGATATTTTTAAAACTATCGATAACCTTTTCTGGAGCATTTGGATGTATCCATGGAGCATCAGGACTAAAACCCCAGCTTCGAACTAATTCGTCAGCAGCTTTACCATCAAAATGAATCCAGTAATAACACCATGGATCTTCAGGATCATCGTAATATTCAATCTGACCATCATTCATTATACAAAACATATCTCCCGGTACTACTTCTTGAATTCCAGAAATTGTTTTCACCCAGCCATGTCCTTTCTCGATTATATGTGGACAAGTGTAATTTCCTAACTCAAAGTGAACTCCCGATTGACTGCTTAATCTGCCGACCTGTTTAGGCCAAAAGCTCAATCCAGACGGCATTGTAACATCAGTAAGCAAGCAAGCATCATTTAAAGCATTCATTTTAAAATCTCCATTTACTAACAATAGTATACCTTTATTTAAACATTTTTCAACCATAAAGCTATTGATTTATACTAAAAAATAAAGTATTATCATAAAATAGTATATCAACAAAAACATAATTAGAGGTTTCTTATGCGGCAGTTAAAACAAGAATTAAAAGAATATTATCAAGACTTCAAGATTGAAGATATAGAAAAGAATATACCGGAAGCTGATCGGAAAGCCCGAGAAATAATTATATCCGGCATTGAAAAATTTCACGCGACAAATCCTGAAATTGCACCTGTCCTTCTAAAAGCAAAGTTGCAGGAATTAATCGTTGAAAACTTTGTTCCAAAGATTTTTACAAAAAGTCCATTTTTCTTTGAAATGGGTATGCGCCCCTCTGAGTTTTGGGGGATTCCAATGCCTGTATTCGCTCAACCCGCAAGTTGGATGCATAATTATTTCTTGCCGAAATTCACAAATAATCAGGCGGCAAAGGATTTTAAATCTTTTGGCGATGTTAACAATATTCATCTTTGTCGTGGTCGTTTAGGATTTGATGAAGATCATCATTGCCTGGGGTATAACAAAGTTTTGAGAACTGGAATAAATGGATTACTCAAGGAAATTGCAGAGCGTAAAAAAGCGTTATGTACTCAGATGCAACAAGATGAGCTTAGCGGAATGGAGCGGGGATGTCAAGCTCTACTGAAAATTGCAGAGCGTTTTTGTAAACATGCCAAGGAGCTTTTGGCAAAAGAAACTGACGAAAAGGCAAGAAAAAATTTAAATATGATCATTGAGGCTTCACAAAGAGTTCCAGCTGCCCCCCCCCGTACATTCTATGAAGGTTTGGCAATGCTCTGCTTTTTGCGTGAGTCTGTCGCAACTCTCGAAAGTATTGGCATCTCTGTTATCGGCAGTCCAGACAGGCAATTAATTGACCTTTACCGCGCTGATATTATTTCAGGCAGGCTGCTGAAAACTGAAGCCCGTGAATTAATTGCCGCATGGATGATACCTAATGATATAAAAACCTTTGCTCGAGAGCGTGAATGGCCGGAAACCAGCACCTGTCTAATGCTTGGCGGTTGTGATGAGAATGGTACTATTGTATTCAACGAGCTGACCCGCATGTTTATTGAAGTGCACTGCGAGTACAATCTGATTAATCCTAAATTAAACTGTCGCTACAGCTCTGATTCCCCGGAAGAATATCTACAGTTGATTTCTGAAAAAAATCTGGCTGGATATAATAATTTTGCCTTACTCAATGATGATGTTTTGATTCCTGCTCAAACAAAATATGGGAAAAATATAGAGGAGGCACGCTTATATGTCAACGGCGGCTGTCAGGAGACAATCTGCGAAGGAGTTGAACACAGCGCCGGAGCTTACTATTATTTTAATATGCCATTACTGTTTAAGCTCTTTTTCAGTGGAAAAAACAAATATGCAACAAGTTTATCAACCAGCGCGTATGACGCACTTCCTGAAAAAGTAAGTTCATCTGCAACCTTTGAGGATTTTTATTTCCAGTTTATTAATGCCCTTGAAAACACAATCCGCACTGGTGCTGAATGGAGCGTGTTAAATGGTCGTAAATTCTCAAAAATAAACCCATGTCCGTTATTTTCAACTACTTTGGCTGGATGCATTGAAAAGGCGGAAGATTATAAAAGCGGTGGAGCCAAATATAATCCGTCCGGTGTTACTCTGGTTGGGCTGGGGGATATTGTTAATTCCTTGTACGCAGTAAAAACTTTAGTTTTTGAACAAAAACTTATAAGTCTTTATGAATTACAAAAAGTTATTGAAAATAATTGGAATGGAGCTGAGGCCTTACGTCAGAAAGTCCTTTCTCTGCCACGCTTTGGACATGGCGAAAGAGAACTTGACAATTTGAGTAAGCGCGTCGCTGCTGATATTGCCGCTTTTGTTCGCAAAATACCTAATGAACGTGGTGAATTTTTCCAGCCTAGCTTTTTTGTCTACTGGACATTCAAACAATTTGGCGATACCACTGGAGCTACTCCAGACGGACGGCGTGATGGCGACATACTCTGTCAGGGAATCGCGCCGAATCGGGAACATGCTCCACAAAGCGTGACAGATGTTATCAGGTCATTGAGCAATATTGATTTTGAAGATTATCCAGGCAATGCTGTATTGGACATTCAACTGCCAGTAGGTAATGTTATTCCTAAAAATACACTTGTTTCAGTAATCAGGATTGCGGCAAAAAATGGTATTCCGACTTTACAGCTTAATTGTGTAAATCCAAAAATCCTGCAAGATGCCCAGATACATCCAGAAAAACATTCTGACTTAATTGTCAGAATATCCGGACTTTCCGCAGTCTTTATTCAATTAAACAGAGAAGTACAAGACGAAATAATAAGCCGTTCAATATATACCGCCTGATTTATTTAAATTTATAGTTTTTGCGGAGTTGAAATGGAGGTTATGCCATTAACAGCAATAATTTTGCCCTTGTTTAATTTGTAGTTCTTTATTAATATGATATTATATAGAATAACAGATAAAGAAATATTATCATGAGTCAATTAAAAACTACTGCACTTAAACGAAAAATAATGAACTGGTCTCCTTTTGTACGCTTGGTGCATGACTATTCGGAAGTCGGGAATCACAAGGAAGGCAATCTTATAGATAGGCGGGTTAATGACCATGCTCTGCATTATTTTCATAATGGAGCAGGAGAATACTTTCTTGATGGGAAATCATATAAAATTGAACTTGGAAGTGTTTTTATTGTTCGTCCTGGTCATTGCTTCAGTTTTAGGCTTGAAAACAATCCTCGCCCGCACATGCTGAATATTCATTTTGACTTAATTGAACAGGAAGATTCATTTCATCCTTATCCATACCCTGATTCTGCAAGAGTGAAACCTGCCGTTTGCCTCCCGGAAGATTTCGCCGTTAAGGTTAAGATTGTAAATCGCAAAAATTATGAGAATACTTTTTTTGAATTGTACTCTATATTTTTGTTGCAAGGCATAAAATGGGAGCTTAAAAAGAAGATCCTAATGCTTCAACTCGTGGAGATAATATATGCTAATGCTGCGATGATCGCTCCTAGAATTCTACCGGAACACCACATAATAGTTCAAAAATCTTTGGAATATATTTATAATAATTTAGAGAGAAAATTAACCCTTGATGATCTCGTAAAGCATGCAGGTGTATGCAGAGCCTTATTTGTTAAAATATTTAAAGAGGAATGCGGCTTGACTCCTGTTAAATTTATTTATAAGGTAAAAATTGAAAAAGCAAAAAATGAACTTGCTGCAGCAGAAATACCAATCAAGCAGGTTGCTGAAAATCTGGGTTTTGCTGACGTTTATCACTTTTCCCGTATTTTTAAGGAGTTTGTCGGAATGCCTCCTGGACAATACAAAAATGATATTTTTAGACTTATAGATAAATAAATATACTTTCAGATAAAGATTTTCAGATTTATCTCATGTATATTAAATTATAAACGACATAAAAAAGATATCATAATGAAAAATGAAATATTAAAAAAAGATGTAATCAGCCGTGGAGGGTCTTTTATCAAAGGACTCAATCCTTTTATACGTAACTATGCTTTATGGAAAGCAACAATCTCAAATACTAGCCCAGTTGAAACTAGAGCGAACTTGTTACTTGAACTAGTCAAGATATCTCCTATAGAAATCAATCCATATTGGACTTTAGCTGGAGAGCACCTAGTTGGAGTTGGTGCGTTTTTTGCAGATAAGCCGCAACAGCAGTTTGAGGCACTGTCAAAAGAAATTAATCTTGAAACTGGATATAACGAAATTCAGGGAGCGGTAGAAAAATTTCAGATTAATGGTAGAGTCTTGTCAGGAGAACCAGAAAAATATCCTAAAGGTAAATATCATGGTTGGGACTTTTCTGGAACCGACAAAGTATATGCCGCGATGGGGTGGATGGAAAACCATTCGATTCGTGATTATGCAAAATTAGTCAGAATTGGTTTTGGTGGTATAAAAAAAGAAATAGAAGCACAGGCAATCAAAACGGATTTTCTAAAAGCAGCGTTAAGCATTTGTGATGCTGGCATTTTGTTGGGTAAACGTTATGCCGAACAAGCTAGGAAGCTTGGATTAGATGAAATGGCGCAAATGTGCGAACGAGTGCCAGAGCACGGAGCAACAACGCTTAGAGAAGCAGTGCAGGCTCTTTGGTTCGGGCATATTTTAACCTGCGGCGAAGATGGCATAAATGCTAATTCTCTTGGACGCATAGACCAAATACTTTACCCATATTATGCAGAAGACAATATCAGCCGTGAAGAAGCATTAGACTTAATGGAAGAATTGACTTGTAAGCTTTACCTTAACTACGATGTGCAGGCAATCACTTTAGGTGGAGTTGATGCCGACGGTAAATGCGCGGTAAATGATCTCAGTTATATTATTCTTGAAGCAACTGAAAACATGGAAATAATCCGGGATTTATCCGTTAGGATCAACAATGATACTCCAACTGAATTTATTGATAAATGTTCTAAGATGATTATCAAAGGCGGCGGCATACCGTTCATATTTAATGATGACTGCTTCATAAAGGCAATGACTGATCGCGGCATAAAACTCGAAGATGCTCGTGATTACGCGCCTATTGGCTGTGTTGAACTGACTATTCCCGGCAAAGCTAATCCACATGCGGTATCAGGCTGGTTCAACTCAACTAAGTGTCTAGAATTAGCATTATTCAACGGCGTTGATCCGAGTTCTAATAGGCAAATTGGACCGCAGACCGGAAAACTTGAATCTTTTTCATCTTTCGAAGAACTTTATGAAGCTTATAGCAGACAGCTTGATTTTTTTGCGGAAGGAATGGTTTATCACTGTAATCAAGGAGAGTTGATGCAACAAAAATACGGACCGCTTCCATGTTGGTCAGTTTTAACTGACGATTGCATAAAACTTGGTCGAGACATTACAGATGGCGGTGCAATATATAATTATCACTCAATATGCTTTATGGGAGCTCCCGATACCGCTGATGCTCTTTTTGCCGTGCAAAAATGTTTATTTGAAGAAAAAAGCATCTCCGCAAATGAGTTACTTACTGCGATGAAAGAAAATTGGCTTGGCCATGAATCCTTGCATAAGCGATTATTGAATTTACCGAAATACGGAAATGATATTGAAGAGCTTGACCAAATCACAAATAAAGTCTGTAATGATTTTATTTCTCTAATGGATAAACAAAAAAGTCCCCTTGCTGGACGTTATTTTGTTCATCTTTTTACCTTCAGGCTTAATATTCCATTTGGTAAAGCAGTTGGAGCTATGCCGGATGGCAGAAAAGCTGGCGTTCCATTGGCATATTCCTTGTCTGCACACCAAGGGCGCGATCAGGAAGGTTTAACTTCTATGCTGAAAAGTTTATCCAAACAACCTCACAGCAAAGCGGCGGGTGGTTCGGCAGCGATTATTGATATTCATCCATCCCTGCTGACTGGCAAAGATAATTATAAACTCTTAAGTTCTATCATCAGGTCAGCTCTAAAAATGGGAGTCGGTCAATTACAATGGAACGTAACATCCGTGGAACAATTGGAAAATGCCAAAATTGATCCAGAAAACCATGGCAACATCCCAGTCCGAGTTGCGGGCTATTCGCAAATGTTCAAATTCCTCGACCCCGAGCTGCAGGATCACATAATCGCTCGGCATAAACATATCGCGTAGCACTAAAATATATTTCTTATATTGAAAGATTATAACGCAATTTAAATTAATAAAATTTCTGGCTTAGATGTATCTTATTCATTATAAATCAACACTTTACGCCTTAAGTTGACGCGAATGGGCTGAAAGCTCTTCGGCAAAATACGTTTTTGAAAATATTGATTTTGGGATATTATTTTTTAAATTATCCCATATTATTTTCAAATTGACATTAAAAATATCAATATAATATCTGCCTGAAATATCTTTGAACTAGGCTTTCAAAAACTTGACAAAAAATTTAAATCATTTATATTCAAATGTAGCTGATATTAAACATTTTTACCGATGGGAATAAAATGGAAGACTGTAAAAAATGTCATA